>JAEEGL017336584.1_pt1 | contig 27079 bp, 16 predicted proteins | sample 9134231 | NCBI WGS metagenome assembly JAEEGL01 (sample SAMN16246548, study PRJNA631951) | gut metagenome | biome: gut microbiome; feature: rumen; material: fiber-attached | host: Bos | place: Iran: Karaj | collected 2018-10 | reverse complement strand
TATTACTAATAGATGTCTTTATCATTTGCTTACAAGCGATACTTTTTTGACGCAGAAGGATAAGAATTGCTCAGGAGCGACACAAAAGGCTATCTCAAATGCCAGTCTCGCCAAGATTGCGATAAAAGTACCGAGCATTGATGAACAGGGAGCTATTGCTGATCAGTTGGATACAGTTGAGAGGATAATCAAAATGCGTCAACAACAGCTTTCTGCGTTTGATGACCTCGTCAAATCGCAATTTATCGAGGAGTTCGGGGATCCAATAAAGAATACTCATAACCTGCCAACATTTCATTTGGCAGAACTCGTGGAACCCGGGAAAGATACATTAAAAGCTGGGCCCTTTGGGTCTGCACTGAAAAAGAGTTGCTACACAAAAACAGGTTATAAAATATATGGACAAGAGCAGGTTATTAGTGGGGATCCATATTATGGAGATTATTATATATCCGAAGAAAAATACAAGGAATTGATTAGTTGTGCGGTCAAGCCCGGAGATTTTTTAATCAGCCTTGTAGGGACATTCGGAAAAACCATGGTATTGCCGAATAATTGCGAAGCTGGAATTATCAATCCACGATTGATAAAGATTCGGTTTGATAAAGCAAAAATGAATCCATATTTCTTTCAACAGCTTTTCGCATCTGACGCGATGTTAACGCATTTAGAAAGCAATACGCATGGGACAACTATGGGTGTGTTGAACCTAGGAATATTAAAGAAATTATCAATAATTGTCCCATCGATGGAAGAACAAAACCGTTTTGTTGAACTTGTGGAACAGAGCGATAAATCAAAAGTTGCCGTGCAAAAGGCTTTGAATGAAGCACAATTGTTGTATGACAGCCTGATGCAGCAGTATTTTGGGTAAGAAAATTTGCTGGTTTTGTACGAAAAGAAATAATGTGGCGGGCGAAGATAAAGGCAAATCGTCACCGTACCATACGAAAACTGAATAAAAGGAATGCTGCTATATGAATGAATTTGACGAAATCAGTGTGGACGAACAATTAAAGCGCGGGCTGGAGCATTTGGCAAATAAAATTGTTTATGCATACAACACTATGCTAATGCTAAAGCAGATACACGATTCGTGTTTGAATAATCCGGAATATCAAAAGGTATTGGATGCAACACCTGTTTTTTGGACGTTGTTTGATTACAATGTAACTAATCACTTATTGATAGATGTAGTGAATATATTTGATGAACGGCCTAAAAGCAATGATGTTGTTTCTATTGATTGGTTAATACAGACAAGCAAGAAAAACACATCTGTGTTTCCTCGGTCCCGTACGAGCGAAACTACTAACTTAAATACGCATAAAAAAGAACAATGCAGAACATTCATTGATGTTGATAAGCATATTAAAGAAGCTGAAGAAAAGTATTGTTCAATCAAGGAGACAATAGAACGTGTTAAGAGACATAGGAACAAAAGAATTGCGCATAGCGATAAAAATCTGTATATTTGGAAAGCTGAGTTGACAGAGTTAGACGCGGTGCAATGGGGAGATGTTGAAAAACTATTTGAAACAGCAATGAAAATCGTAAATACATTTTCCTATTTGTTGCGCGACTCGGGATACTATTTTACCTTGGGAAATCATGATCGGGATACTGATGCTTTATTGCATTATGCTGCATTGGGATTGAAGACAGAAGAACATGAGAAGAGGGAAATATTGAAAAGCCTGAGGGGTACAACTTATGACCAACTTTGATTTTCTAAAAAAGGACAGGCAGTTTGAAAGCTTTGCCGACACGGCGATCGCCGCGGAAAACATATTGCGTATCGACGCGGGCGCGTGCGCCATCAACTGCCGCCGCGCGATGGAGTTCGCCGTCAAATGGATGTATTCCGTCGACACGTCGCTCGTGCTTCCTTATCAACAGACGTTGGTCAGCCTCATGAATGGCGAGGATTTCCGCGACGTGGTGGGCACAGACATCTGGCGCAGGATGGATTTTATCCGCAAGCTCGGCAACAATGCTGCGCACGGCGAAAGAAAGATCACGCCGGAGCAGGCAGAGCTTTGCCTTGAAAACCTTTACGTTTTTCTGGACTTTGTCGCGTATTGCTATGGTCATAATTACACAGAGGGTAAATTTGACCGCAGGCTTTTGGAAACGTCTCCGGCTGAAAGCGCGCCGCCCGCCCCGGAAACGGATATCGATATTGCCACGCTGATCGAGGAGAACAGGTCGCTCCGGGAAGAGCTGACTGCCCGCCGCGCGCAACAGCAGCAAACCTATGTGCCGAAGCCGCTGGAGCTCTCCGAATACAAAACGCGAAAAATCTATATTGACTTCATGCTTCAGGACGCGGGTTGGATCGAAGGAAAAGACTGGCTGAATGAGGTTGAACTGCCCGGCATGCCCAACAATTCCGAAGTGGGGTATGCCGACTACGTTCTCTACGGTGACGACGGCAAAGCCCTTGCCGTCCTGGAAGCAAAACGCACCTGCGTCGACGTTTCCAAGGGACGGCAACAGGCGAAGCTGTATGCCGATATCCTTGAAAAGAAATACGGTCGGCGTCCGGTGATGTTCCTTTCCAACGGCTTTGATACACGCATTCAGGACAATCTGCACCCCGAACGCAGGGTTGCGTCGGTTTATTCCAAGCGCGATCTGGAAAAGCTGTTCAATCTGCAAACCATGCGGACAAGTCTTGCGCACGTGATGGTCAACAAATCTATTGCGGGGCGCTATTATCAGGAAGCCGCGATCAAGGCGGTATGCAATGCTTTTGACGAAAAGAACCGCCGTAAAGCTTTGCTCGTCATGGCGACGGGCTCCGGCAAGACCCGCACGGTCATTGAGCTTTGCGACGTGCTGCTGCAGCATGGTTGGGTGAAAAACATTCTATTCCTTGCAGACCGCAACTCCCTTGTAACGCAGGCGAAGCGCAGTTTTGTGAATATGCTGCCGGATCTCTCGGTGACGAACCTTTGTGAAGAACGGGACAACTATACGGCGCACTGCGTATTTTCCACCTACCAGACGATGGCGAACGTTATCGATACGGTGGAGGACGACAACGGGAAGCTGTTTACCGTTGGGCACTTCGATCTTGTGATCTGCGACGAGGCACATCGTTCGATCTACAACAAGTACCGCGATATTTTCAGCTATTTCGACGCGCTGCTCGTCGGCCTTACTGCCACGCCGAAAGACGACATTGACAAGAACACATATGAGGTTTTTGAGTTGGAAAACGGTGTGCCGACCTATGGTTATGAGCTGGCACAGGCAGTCAAGGATGGATATCTGGTCGATTACATGTCGGTGGAGACGCGGCTGAAATTCATTGAACAGGGCATCGTTTACGATGAGCTTTCCGCCGAAGATAAAGAGACGTACGAAAATACCTTTGAGAATGAAAACGGCGAACTTCCGGAGAGCATAGCTTCTTCCGCTCTGAATGAATGGATTTTTAATGAAGACACGATCCGCAAGGTGCTGCACATTCTGATGGAAAATGGCTTGAAGATAGATTATGGTACAAAGATCGGTAAAACGATTATTTTCGCAAAAAACCATACCCATGCAGAAAAGATACTTGAAGTGTTCGGCAAGGAGTATCCGCATCTGCCCGGGTTTGCGAAGGTGATCGATAATTACATGACATATGCGCAGAGCGCAATCGATGAGTTTTCCGATCCGAAGAAGCTGCCGCAAATTGCGATCTCGGTCGACATGCTCGATACCGGCATCGACGTGCCTGAGGTGTTGAATCTTGTCTTCTTCAAGAAAGTGTTGAGCAAAGCAAAATTCTGGCAGATGATCGGGCGCGGGACACGGCTCTGTCCCGCATTGCTTGACGGCAAGGACAAGGAAAAATTCTATATTTTTGATTTCTGCGGGAACTTCGAGTTTTTCCGCATGAACAAAGGCCGTCCTACGGCGAATATGATCGCTTTGCAGGGCGCTATCTTCCGGTTGAAATCGCAAATTGTATTCAAGCTTCAGGATTTGGCTTATCAAACGCCTGACTTGATCGCATTCCGCAAATCTCTGGTGTATGATATGGTGCACAAGGTACGGGAGCTGAACAAAGAAAGCTTCGCTGTCCGACAGCATTTGAGGTATGTTGAATTATACTCGAACCCGGATAATTATCAGACGCTGACGTACGAGGGTACTCTGCTGATAGGCCAAGAGTTGGCACCGCTCATTATTCCCGACGAGGATGATGCGAGAGCAGCACGCTTTGATGCGTTGATGTATGGAATCGAGCTTGCTTATCTTGCAGGGAAGAGCTATGGGCGGTATCGCAGCGACCTATACGCAAAAGTCAGCGCGGTTGCGAGCGTTGCCAACATCCCTGAAATCATGGCGCAGGCTGAGTTGATCGACAGAATCCTGCATACGGATTATATTGACAATGCTGGTATTAACGAATTCGAAAACATCCGTGAAAACTTGCGGGATTTGATGAAGTATATCCCGATTAACAAGATTCGCTATGATACTAATTTTGATGATGATATCTTATCAATAGAATGGAATCAGGCAGAACTGGAAAACGATGATCTGGAAAACTACAAAGCTAAAGCGGAATTCTATATTCGTCAGCATCAGGATAATATCGTGATTGCAAAACTAAAAAGCAATCAACCGCTCACAGCAGAAGACATCAAATCACTGGAAGCTATCCTGTGGAGCGAAGTCGGCACAAAAGAGGATTATGAGGCAGAGTATGGTCAAAAACCGCTCGGTGAGCTGGTGCGTGAGATCGTCGGCCTCGATATGAACGCGGCGAAAGAGGCGTTCTCCGAATACCTGAATGACGCAAGCCTTGACAGTAGGCAGATATACTTTGTTAACCAGATCGTTGAATACATTGTGCATAACGGCTTGATGAAAGATTTGTCTGTACTTCAGGAGGCGCCGTTCACCGATCAGGGAAGTGTTGTGGAGATATTCACAGACCTGTCAGTCTGGATGGGCATCAGAAAAACGCTCGAACGTGTAAATGCCAATGCGCTGGCGGCATAACAGCCGAAGCGTTATATCGATCAGCATATGTAGCCGAAAGAAACAACCAGTAAAGATATTCAGGCATGGGTACGAGAAAAATACGGAACTCCATGCAGCCTTTCTGGCGTCCGGTAGTATCAGTATTTAAGAAAGTTATCATCGTTGATAAGTCCGCTTATTTGTACAGCGCATAGTTTATACTTAAGCAAAGGGTGACGGGACTACCATGCCAGCATCCTGTAACGGATAAGAATTATTAAAAATGCAGGTGATGGATATGAACAATTATGAAAAACTTACTCAATTCATTCCTTGGCTACAGGGGGAAGACGAACTCGGCAGCTGGATATTTGACAGCGAAACTGACGGAACCCCCGAACATCCGAAGAAAGCGCCTCATTTCCGGTACAGCAAAACCGTTCATCGTTTCATCTTAGCTGTAGCGGAAGTTTCTAAAAATATTTCCGATGGAAATTATTTTGTCTTCCCATACAAGGTACTGCAGGATGCCGGACTATCTGATCGGATGGATATCTTAGAAACGGCCGATGTGTCAAATCTGTCCGGAAATACTATCATTGCTATGCTAAATGCCGCAATAGCTATAGAACGATTCAGCGATGGCATATTTGGACATTTCATCAAAGGCGGACATGTTATTTGCTGGCTTGAAAGGCTCAAGGAAATTGACGAGCAGAAACCGGATTTAACGAGCGAGTTGCTGAACCGTATTATATCTGTTAAAGAACTGAGCGAAACCCTGACAACAGAAGTATCATCATTCCTTGAAGACTGGCGACCGAATACTGCAGAAGAACTAGTAAATCTTCGTTTGGGCGGTAGGTTTTCAGTGGATCACAGTGCTATATATGCTATTGATGTGAACGGTATCCGGGAGTTGCTAAGAACCTGTCCCGACGAAGAATATGATCGATATATCGCATCCGTAAACGCGATTCGAAAAAACGTTGCCCGTATGCATACTGTTTGCACGATCCGAGACGATGTAGTGGCCATGATTTGCAAAGAAAATGGAATTATCGCTCATCCCCAAAGCATTTACAGCGCACTTGCTGTACTTGCCGCACAAAATGACAATCTGGCCTTTGAACGCAGACTTCTAGATGATCTCATAGTTAACGATGACAACAATTTGTCTGACAATGATGGAATATCCCTTTGGGACGTTGATTCGTTCTCTACGCTGTATAACTTCATTCAAGATATTTTCCCGTACTATATTTCTGTAGCAAAGCCCCAAAATCCCAAGGTGATTATTAAGTACATGAAATATGTTCTTAATGCTCTCGACAGTTTCGCGAACGGGAAAGGCGTAAAAGAATTCTCGTTCTCGTTCATCCATCAGGAGGCAGATGAAATACTCAATTTATCCGTTTCTGACAGCAGCGGGTCCTCTGTAAGTGTCACTAAAGGTGGTTCAATATACACTCCGGGAGTAGGAAGCGACAGCTTTACGGATTGGGCATGGAATATTTGGGAAGGCGGAGAAGAAGATGGGCGTCTCTGGTTAGACATTGAGGATACAGCTGAAATGATCAACCTTGGAGCAAAGCTCTCCATCGAACTTCCTGAAGAATACACTTATGATGCTGACGTACCGTAGCCCAAAGATGTGTAAATCTCCTGTGCGATAGTTCTATTTTTCAAGCGTTTAGATGTTTACATCCAAGCTTCAAAGGCTGGAAATCAACTTTCCGTATCAAAGCGTCAACGACCGGCGGCTCATTCTGCCTTCCAAAAGTGTCTAAATGCCAGGGTTCCCACAGGAAGGAAGTACACGCACCAGCATACGAGCGCGATCACTCCGCCGTTGTTGGTTTTTCCGTCTGCCATGCTGCTGAACAGGCCTGTCATCGGCATGATAAAGCAGCCGACAAAAAAGATTCCGTGGATCATCAGCAGATATTTCAGCCACTTATCTGCATTGCCATCTGGCCTGAAAGAAAGCCCGATGAAGAAAGTGGAAAGCGCCATCATGCCGTATCCAAGCAGATCATAATTGAAGATCAGACCGCCTCTTGAAAAATCCAGGATGCGCAGTGCCTCTTCGCTTAGTCCGCCGAGCTGTACGCTGGTCGTCTGGGCAAAATACACCAAAAAGATCAGCACCGCGTAAATCGCAGAGAAAACCATACCGGTCATTGCGGCGGTTTTCCTGTCGGGAGCGCTTTCATGATAAAAGCCCGCGGCCATCATGATATAACCGATCGGCAGAAACATACAAACAATGTATGATCCGAAGGAAAAGTCCGTGATCAGGAAGACCGCGAAAAGAAAAACGACAACGGTAACTATTGCAGCTCCGATTCTCGGTATCGTTCTGTTCAGATTCATTTGATGTTTCCTTTCCTTAGTCAGTAAAACCGAAGATGCTCTCCGACATGTTCTTTCGTCACCGTCCTGATTTTAACATATATGCCCTGAAAACAAAAGAAGCAGCACAATCCTGCCAGCAGCCTCATCGGCTGTCCCTTATGATACTTTTCCCAATCTTGACAAGACCTCACAACACAAGTAAACTGCAATCAAAGCAAGGCATAATGCAATACTGGGGAGCTATCACGATGAAAAAAAGAAGCGGAAAAAAAGCAGCAATATTGTTTATTGTCACACTTGTAATTGCAATTGCACTCCTGGTTATCAGCATATTCGAAACGAATGCGTACAACAGCACGAAGCATCATGAAACTTTTTCCGGATCCGGGCTTTTTGCGCCGGAAGACGCGGAAGCAAAAGATGTTTCTGTGGTAGCTGTCCCCAGAAGCAGTACATGGACCAAACTTTTCGACTTTTACGACGAAGGGCTCACCGAGAACAACTATCAGGCCTACACGTATGACTTTACCGTTTCAAATAACACAAAAGATCAGGTAGAGGAATTCTCGTTCAAACTGACCTTCAGTCATGAGGCGTTTCTGGCATCCGCTTGGAACGGCGCTTTGGAGATCCATCAGAATGTTAACGGCGGCGAGCTTGTTGCCACGGTTCCGGACCTTCGTGAATTTGTCCCCGAAGATTACGAGCTTGAGATCGTTACGGTCGACGGTGAATCCTTCATCGTCATGGAGGCCGGAGATTATCTTGTATACTATCCCAGCGCCAGCATGAATGCGCTGGAAATGCCGATCGAGCCTTTTGAAGGTACAACGCCGGGCATTATCATGTATGTGAAGATTGGCGAAAGCATCGATGAATCGTCCCTGGAAATTGAATATACGTTCCACAGACTGCTGACAAGCGAACCTTTATTCTGGGTGTCGATGGGCGGCTTGGCGATCTGGCTTATCGCACTGGTCATATTCATCATTACATCGGCACAGATCCGAAAATATCAGGAACGACATGAACGGGACAATGAGATCATCAATGAATCGATCGAAACGTTTACGGGCTTCATCGACGCGAAAGACCCGTATACAAACGGTCATTCAAAGCGCGTTGCGATATATACGAAGCGCATCGCGAAAGAGCTCGGATATGACGGGGAAGAGCTTGATCGCATCTACTACATGGCGCTCCTGCATGACTGCGGAAAGATCGGTGTGCCTGACAGCATACTCGGAAAACCCGGCAGACTGACCGATGATGAATTTGAAATCATAAAATCCCATACGGTTCAGGGCGGCGAAATTCTCACCAGATTCAAGAGCCTTGAAGATGCCGACGAGGGCGCCCGTTACCATCATGAAAGATATGACGGGAAAGGCTATCCGGAAGGGAAGGTCGGAGAGGATATTCCTTTTATCGCACGAATGATATGTGTTGCGGATTCCTTCGATGCGATGAATACAAACAGAGTTTACAGGAATAAGCTCACGAAAGAACGTATTATCAGCGAAATTGAAACGAATAAAGGTCGACAGTTTGATCCGAAAGTAGCGGATATTATGCTCGGTCTGATAAAGAACGGCGTCGTCCCTATTGATGACTGAATGCAGCGCTGCATTCCACATCGGAGCTTTACGCCAGTCCCCGGACAAGCGAAGAATAGGCTCCAAGCCGTGACACCTGGTTTGGTGGGGAGAGGACATGGATTTTCAGACAGTTGTAGACAGCATCGGCGCGATGACATGCGTCATCTCTGTAGAAAAGTTAAACGGAGGCTATGGCACGATCCGGATTGTCACCGGCAATCAGGCGTATTTGGACTCAATTAAGCATCCTGTGGCCGGCATATCTATGTTAACGCAGGAGTTTGTGCCCAACAGCGAGTATACCCGCTATCTGGCTCGTGATCTGAATTTTGAGGATTTTTGCTACCGCGCGGCAGTGCAGAAAAAATGTCTTCATTCTTACGTTCATCCGGAACGTTTCGACGTGTGGTTCAATATGACCTTTCTCCCGCTGGCGCCGGACGACGGCAACCTTTGCTTCTGCACCTACACGATGGAGATCAGCCACGAGTCCAACGCCGAACTCATGGGCAACGTCTCGGGCGAACTGGCTTCCGCCGTTCTGACGACCAGCCTGAAGCTCCGCGGTGCGAAGGACTTTGAGGTAGCCATGGCCGACGTTATCCGTGACATTCGCGTTCTATGTGATGCGGAATACAGCTGTATCCTGCTGATGGATACAAAGAACCAAACCTGTCATGTGCTTTGCGAGGATCAGGCAGAGGATACCGATCTTCGGTACACCGGCGTGCTGGACAGTGCAGATTTCTATCCGATCGCAGAGAGCTGGGAAGAAGCGATCGCGGGAAGCAACTGTCTTATCGTGAAAAACGAGCGGGATATGCAGATCTTGCGCGAGCGCAATTCTGCGTGGCATGACTCGCTGCGTGAAACGGGAGCCAAGACCATCGCGCTCTTCCCATTGAAAAGTGTTGATACGCTTCTGGGCTATATTTGGGCAACCAATTTCGATCCTGAGAAAGCCGTTCGAATTAAAGAAACGCTGGAACTGACGGCCTTCGTCCTCAGCTCAGAGATTTCAAACCATTTGCTCTTGAAGCAGCTTATCCGGTTCGGCTCCCGCGATATGCTCACGGGCGTGAACAACCGCAACCTGTTGAACGAGCGCGTCGCCGCTATCAGCGAAGGCAGGGAAGGCGCGGGTTGGTCCGTTGGTATCGTGTATGCGGACTTGAACGGCTTAAAAGTCATCAACGATACGGAGGGGCACGATGCGGGCGATACCCTGCTGCGCGATGCGGCAAACGCGCTGCGGCGTGTCTTTGCGGACACGGAGATTTACCGCGCCGGCGGTGATGAGTTCACAATGATTCTCCCCGGTGCGTCAGAGGAAGTCCTCGCAGCGAAGACCGAATCGCTTCGTGCAGCGGCGGAGGACTACCCTTGGGTCTCGTTTGCCATCGGTTATTGTGCCGTCAGCGACGGGCGCGATATCGGCGTCGCTTTAGGCACGGCGGATCAGCGCATGTATGAGGATAAGCGACGTTATTACGCGATGCACCCGGAGAAAAACCGCCGCTCGCGCTGACATTTCTCATGCCTTGATGTAATCAGAGCGCCTTATGAAAAAACAGATCTCCATTTTGATATGCTTGGCACTTATCGTGTCGCTGATGGCCGGCTGCGTTGCCGGAAGCCCCGCGGCTCCCGATATTCAGGATGAACGTCCCGCTGCAACGGAACCTGTGCCGGAAAACCAGAATGTCTATCCCTATACACCAGAACCTGCGCAGGAGACAACGGAACCGTATATGCCTGATTCCGGAGGTTTCTCTGAACAGACAACCAACCCCTGCGGCCACTACAGCTTTCAGCCCAAGGTCTGCTCATCCTATATGACGGAGCTTTTTGGCGAAACGATGCGCGAGACATGGTTTGCGTTAGTGGATGCAGTGCTGGCCGGAGAAGATCAATTTCCATGTCCGGACGCACACACCTACTCGTGGGTGATGGGGCAGTTCCCCGACAAATGTTTTCCGGTTCTGGTCGAACTGATCGACTACACCTACGATCGGAGCAACCCGGTGGTAGACGGGATGGCAAGCTTTGAATACAAAGTGCCGCGCGAGGAGGCCGCTGCACGGATCGCGGAATTCTCCTCGCTTGTTGAAGATATCCTCAACAGCTCACTGGCCGACGATTACTCCGATCTTGAAAAGGCGCTTGCGCTGTACATATATTTTTCGAACAATTATGTCTACGATTACGAAGCCGCCCGCCCCGATGTCGTTCCGGATTATCTTTCCAGCTACCGCGTGCTTACCACGGGAACCGGCATCTGTCAGGAGTTTTCAACCGCCTATTCCTATCTGCTGCTGCAGGCGGGCGTAGACGCCTCGACCATGAGCGGACATCGCTCCTACGATGAGGCGTCGCACCGGTGGAGTTATGTCAAGATCAACGGCCGCAACTTCCACATTGATCCCACTTATGTGATCGGAAGCGGGAATGCACTCAGCTACTTCATGATGGATGACGACCAGCGCGAGGCGGAGGACAGTTATCTCAAAGATGATTTTATCATCTGCTCCAACTACGCGCAGGATTACCCGCATCCCGATTTCACGGCCGACGACGACACCTTCCGAACGATCTGGAATGGTTATTACGTCGGTTTTGACCATGAAACTCAGACGCTGTACTATGAGACTTTTGATGATGTCAGCCCCACAATGCAGAGTTTCAGCTATGCCGGCTGGTGAGCGGTGAAAACTTCGTCGGCCGCTGACGCTGTATTTCTTTTCTGAATTCTCCGGAGTTTCAAGGCGGAAAACGAGCCTGTGGAGATGTTTCTCCACAGGCTCGTTCATATACACGTCCAAGACGGAAATCGTCCGTTCGACCGTCAATACCGTTCCTGGAACACTTTATTCGCCATCGAACGCGCCCTCATCAACCAGCTGAATAAACGCGTTCACAACCTTTTCAGACAGCTGCGTACCGGCAGAACGGCGGATTTCGTCCACAACAGTGCTTAATTCCATCTTCTTGCGATAGGGGCGGGTGGAATACATCGCGTCGAATGTGTCGGCTACCGCAATGATTTGCGCCACCTCGGGTATTTCGTCGCCCTTCAACCCGGATGGATAGCCCCGGCCGTCCACCCGCTCGTGGTGGTAACCGGCCCCGAGCGCCAACTCCGGCGCAATGGTAACGTCTTTCAATATCTCATTGCCTCGCGCGGGGTGGTTCTTCATTACCACAAATTCTTCATCCGTCAAGCGTCCGGGCTTGTTGAGTATGCTGTCCGGAATGCTGATCTTGCCGATATCGTGCAGGAGGGCAATATTATATATCTGGTGGATTTCCTCATCGCTCTTGCCCAACTTCTTTGCCAGCATTGCCGTGTATTTGGCGACGCGGAAAGAGTGACCGTTCGTGTACGCATCTTTCATATCTATGCAGTTTGCAAAGACACGCGTCATCTCGTCGATCATCTTCGTGTGTTCTTCCTGTTTGCGCAGCAGTGCAGCGGTTTTCCGGCGGAAAATAATGACGAGCGTGCCTGCCACCAGCGCAAGCGCCGCTACCGCAACCAAAACCCAGAACCAGACCTGTTCATGCAGCGCTTTGTCTTTGATCAGCGTCACTACAAGCGTCTGATCCTCGTGTCCGGTCAGCGTATTGATCACAGAAAGATGGAAGCGATAAGTGTTGCCGTCTAAGTTTGTATAACTGACCTCGCTTAAATTCCTTTTGTTTACTTCCTGCGGTTCCTTGTCGAAGCCTTCAAGGTAGTAGCTTATACGGGGATTGTTCATGGAATAAGTAAAGGCGTAAGGGAAGATATTCAGCCTCCGGCAATCTGCCGGAATGTGTATTTCCGTTTCGCCATGGATCCCGATATACTGGTCATCCACGGTAATGAATGGCACAGCCAGCCGCACTTTACTATCGCTTGCGCTGGTATTGTTGATATTTACGCTCGTCACGCCGGTAGAACAGGCGACAAAAAGCGTTCCGTCCTCATCCAGCTGGCTGTAAGAATTTGCGGTGGTAATGTGAGGCATCCCGCATTCCGTGTCGTAGAAGATATAGTCCATGTTTGCTTCGTCGTTCATCAGCACTCCGCGCAACACGACGTATATCCCGTTGCTGCTTAAAATCCATATGCGCCCCAGGCTGTCAAAATACAAGTCAAAATTATTGGAATAAGGGAAATTCTTGATTGACGTTATTTTTCCGTCTCGAAGATAACCGATTGAGTTGCTGGTAATGACCCAAAAGAGGTTCTCTTCGTTCGAATCCTGTTTTATTCGCAGAATAACCTCTGAAAGCAGTCCGTCATCCCTTCCAAATCGCGAAACTTTATTGCCTTCCAAAACATAGATGCCGTCTCCGTCGCTGCCGAAAAGCAGCCTGCCGTCAGGCATTTCTTCGATGCAGAGAATCTCCAGGTTGCTGATCCCGTGTCTGCTATCATAGGTTGCAACGATCTTCCCGTCACGTATCAGGTTTACACCGGCGTTGGTCGCCACCGCAATTGTGCCGTCAGACAATTCCTTAAGCATGCGCACCCGATCCGACGCCAATCCGTTCTCCGTGTTGAAAAGGCTATATTCTCCCGTTTGGGGGTCATAACACACCAGCCCGTATTGGCTGTAAGTGCAGAGCCATATTTTCCCGGTCCTGTCGGATTTGATGCAGCGTATGCGAATTCCGGAAAGCAGTTCCGTCAAATCGTTTTCAAACGGGTAATAATCGGCGTCCAGGATAATCAACCCGGTATCCGTTCCGATGTAAAGGTCTTCGCCCATACGGCATGTACTGTTTACCACACAGCTATCCAGTCTGGCCAGCTGAAACACATCCGTAAAGCGGTTTTCCGCAATCTTCATCACGCCTTGTCGTGAAGATGTAAACCATAGATTACCTTCATAATCCGCCATAATTTTGTCAATGGAGTTATCCATGGGGAGATTGGTGAGCGGCAAATATTTATAATCCCGATCCAGATACCCGACGCCATTATCCGTGCAGACCCATATTTGATCTCCGATTACGCGAATGCAGTTTACCGTCTGATGTGGAGCAATGGATATCCTGCGCAGAGAATCCAGATTATCGGACAATGAACCGTAGCAGATTTCGTCTTCCTGGTTTCCAAGGAAAACATATCCCGGATGGTTCGGATCGGGGCAAACGGCATTGATGACGCCGCAGCCTATTTCTTCGGCACTGTAAAAAGCGCTGACCCGCAAATCCGACAGGACAAAGAACGCGCCCGACAGCGTATCACCGTATATTAAGCCATCTTCGCCGTTTACCAGTTCACAGATGTATTCCCGATTCACCTGCGGATCATTGATAACATGCAGTTTGTCTTCGTGGTCGATATAAGCTAAGCCCATAGTCGTAGCAATCAGGATATTGCCCGCTTCATCCTCCGTGATCGCGTGGACAGAAAGGCTACTGAGACCTTCCTCCCGTCCGTAAAAAGTAAAGGCCTCGTCTCTAAGCATCGCAACGCCACTGTCATTGGTGCCTATCCAAAGCCGATCTTTCCTGTCCACGTAAAGGCTCACCACGCTGGCCACACCGGTAGAGGAGTCATAACGGTAAAACTCGTTGCCGTCATAGCGAATCAGACCGCTGTAACTGCCAATCCAGATAAAACCTTCGCCGGATTGTACAACGGCGTTTGCTTCTGAAGTGGGGAGCCCATTCGATCCGTCGTATAGGACGCTGGCATAACCGGAACCTCGTCCGCTCATATCGGGAAGAGACGCCGCCCTTCCTAAAGGAACAGGGGACCAAATGCAAAGTATGATCAGAATTAAGATAAGGCCGAGAAAACATGATAGCCTTTTTCCCAGATAAAATGTATTCATAATACCTCCGTCGGCAAACGGGTCAAAGCAGTTTTGGAGTCAAATAACAACGCTGTTTTTATAGAAAATACCATAGGATATACGGAAAATCAAGGGTCGCATACTTGCTTCACGGCAGATCGTTTGCGCTCATGCAGCGGTTGCCCGAGGGAAAACGAGCAACCCCCGAAGCGTTTGTAAATCTTGGCAATGCGCTTGAAATAAGCACCGATCCTATGTTAGAATAAAAAATAATATATGTAATATGTGATAGTAAGATATGGGCGGAGGATGACCACATTATATAGGCTTTTCAGCGCCCGTCTTGTATGATCTAACTGCTGTTAACTGGCGCATTGTGTATCAACAACCGAGCATGATGTGCCGTTTTCCCTATTGGATTGAACCGGAGTCGTCAAAACTTCTCCCGCAGGAGGGCTTAACCGGATGCAATGGGCAATTTATGGAATGGTCTATCTTGGAAGCGCTTTGATGGTTTACAACGTGTACGCATTTATCCGGTTTGCCCTTAAGATTCGAGTCATTCAAACCCAGAGAAAGCTGGGCAAGGAAAGCAAAATACTGTACATTCCCATTGTTTTGCTCGTGTTGTTCCTTCTCGGGTATTTGGCAGTCGGGATCTTCGGGGAGCCTGACCTGATCGTGTCGGGTATCCTGTTCGGCGGAAGTATTTTCGTTTTTGTCATATATCTGCTGCTCAGCCGCATTACGCAGCAAATCATGGAAGGCGAATCCCTCAGGGCGCAGCTCATCGCGGCGGAAGAAAGCAATAAAACAAAAAGCAGCTTCCTTGCCAGCGTCAGCCATGAGATGCGCACGCCAATGAACGTGATCATCGGACTTGACAGTATTGCGCTCGGCACGCCAAACCTTCCGGCGGAAACAAAAGGCCATCTGGAAAAGATCGGGGCGAGCGCAAAACATCTGCTCGGGCTTATCAACAACATTCTCGACATCAACAGCATGGAAGCAGGAACGCTTGTGATAAAAAAGAAAGCGTTTCCTCTTTGTGATGCCCTAGAACAGGTAAACGCTATTGTAGCTACGCTTTGCGATGAAAAAGGACTTACATACCGCTTTTCCGCTTCTGACTGCGCCAAGCGCTCGTACATCGGCGATGAACTGCAGCTTAAGAACGTTTTGCTCAGCATTCTGGACAACGCCGTAAAATACACCAATGCGCCCGGTACAGTAGAACTCTCCGTCCAAAGCGCACCACTGCCTGATCCGGACGGCGAAAAGCTGATTATCACTGTATCGGATTCCGGCGTGGGAATCGACAGTGCTTTCCTGCCGAAGGTATTTGATATCTTCACGAAAGAGGATCTCAGCTCGACTGACAGTCACGGCGGAAGCGGGCTTTCTCTCGCCGTCACCAAGAACATCGTAGAGCAGTGCGGAGGAACTATTTCGGTATCCAGCGAGAAAAATGTCGGTTCCGTATTCACCGTGATCTTGCCCATGCAGTTCTCAAACGAAACGGATGTTTCCGAGCAAACGGCAGATGCGGAGGTTTCGCTCGATGGGCGCCGCATACTGATCGCAGAGGATTTGCCCGAAAATGCCGAGATCGTAGCGGACCTTTTAGAGCTTGAGGGGGTCATCAGCGAGCACGCCGAAAACGGGCAGGTCGCGCTCGACATGTTCAAAAGCTCAAGCGTAAATTATTACGACGCGATCCTGATGGATCTTCGCATGCCCGTGATGGACGGCCTAACTGCTACACGCGAGATTCGGAAACTTCCGCGAGATGACGCACAAACGATACCGATCATCGCGCTGACCGCAAACGCCTTCGAAAGCGACGTCAGGCAGGCACTTGATGTCGGAATGAATGCGCATCTGGCAAAGCCCACCGATGCCAATACGCTGTACACCACGTTGAAAACGTGGATTGCCAAGAAAGAGGTTTCGTCATTATGATAGATTCAAAACAAATCCAACGTTCGCAGCGCGTATTAGTCGTGGATGACCAGGAGATCAACCGCGCTGTGCTCGGCGTTATCCTTGAAGATTATTACGAAGTCATCTACGCATCCAACGGAAAAGAAGCGCTGGATGAGATCAATAAAAACATAGGCCATCTTTCCATCGTCATGCTTGATCTTATGATGCCGGTCATGGATGGATTCGAAGTGCTGAAGCGTATGCAAAGCGACGAACGGATGAAGATCATTCCCGTCATCGTTCTGACTGCGGAAAAAAACGCCGAGCTCACGGCGCTGCAGCTGGGCGCCGCCGACTTCATTGCCAAACCTTTTGATATGCATGAGGTGATACTTGCACGGGTCGGACGTATCATAGAACTCAATGAAGGCCGTCAGCTCATTTCCGCAGCGGAGCATGACTCCCTGACGATGCTGTACAGCCGCAATTTCTTCTTAGAGTATATAAACCGTATATTCACATACCATCCGGAGCTTCACATGGACGCCATCGAGATAAATATCGAACAGTTCCATTCGTTGAATGCGCTGAACGGCCGCGATTTCGGCGACGAAGTTCTTCGTACCATAGGCAATGAGATCCGCGCTTTTCTCTCCGAAACCGTAGGCATCGCATGTCGGTTTGAAGCGGATCGCTTCGACATCTACTGCGTACATCGGAATGATTACGCTGCTTTACTGGAACGCCTTCAGAAGAAAGTCACCAGCATCTCCCCGAATGCCAGTATCCATCTGCGTATGGGCGTAAAGCATTGGCAGGAAGGCGTTGAACCCATATTGATGTTCGACCACGCAAGGGCTGCCTGTAACATGGTGCGCGGAGACTACCAGAGTCCGTTCATGATCTACGATGAGGACATGCGTATACGCGAGCTGCGCAATCAGCGGCTGCTCAACGATCTGCGAACGGCAATAGAGGAACATCAGCTCATGGTGTTCTATCAGCCAAAATACAACATTCAATGCGATCCTCCGAAGCTCAGCAGCGCCGAAGCCCTGATCCGCTGGAAACATCCGGAGCTCGGCATGATCTCGCCGGCAGATTTTGTACCCTTGTTTGAAGGCAACTGGCTGATTAATATTGTGGACGCGTATGTCTGGCAGGAAGCGGCAAAGCAGATCGCCATATGGAAGGAAAAATACAACTTCACTCTGCCGGTATCCGTCAACCTTTCCCGGTCGGATGTTTTCGATTTGACATTGGTCGACCGTCTGATCAAGCTGATCAAAGACAATGGTCTCGACTATAATAACATTAAACTGGAAGTAACGGAATCTGCCTATACGGATAACGCCAAGCAGCTTCTCGATACGATAGACCGCCTGCAAAATCTCGGTTTCGAGATCGAAATGGATGACTTTGGATCCGGCTATTCGTCGCTGAATATGCTTTCGGCTATGCCGATCGACGTTCTCAAAATGGACATGAAGTTTATTCACAACATCGAGACCAGCGAGACCGACCTTAGGCTTGTAATGCTTATACTCGATATCGCTAAATACCTCGATGTGCCGGTCATAGCGGAAGGCGTTGAAACGGAGGGTCAGCTCAAGCTTTTGCGCAACGCCAAATGCCAGCTCGTACAGGGATATTATTTCTCCCGTCCGCTGCCGCCGGACGAATTTGAAAAGCTGATCGTGCGGGAAATCGAAACAGAAAGGAATTGACAAAATGACTCTGAACGAATTATACCAAGCCATTGGTGGAGATTACGAGCAGGCTTTGAAGGTGCTGCGAATAGAAAAACTGATCGACAAGCATATCCAGAAGCTGCCCAACAATACCATTTTCGGCGCGCTCGTCGCCGCGGGGGAGACGATGGATGCCGTTGCGCTTTTTGAAAATGCACACGCTATAAAAGGCGTATGCTCCAATCTCGGCCTTGTCAACATTGCGGCAGTCGCTTCGGAGATAGCAGAGGAGTTCCGTCCCGGAAGCAGCCGCACGCTCACGGATGAGCAAGTAGCAGAAAAAGTACAGTCGCTCGACGGGATGTTCCAGACAGCAGTGAAAGAGATACAGGCATACGCTCAATCGGCGCAATAAACGATAAAACCGCTAAAAAGAAAGCATTATGAGTACGTCTTCTCTGTTAAACAATGCCGAACGGCGTTCCAAACCCTATCTATCCGCTATCGGCGCATGGGCGCTCGCGTTCGGATGCAGTGTCGGGTGGGGTGCATTTGTTATGCCGGGCACCACGTTTTTGCCGATCGCCGGTCCTGTCGGGACCGCATTGGGAATAGGGATCGGCGCGCTCGTCATGCTGATTCTTGCAAAGAATTATCATTACCTGGTCAATTGCTATCCAGATAACGGGGGAACCTACACCTATACCAAAAAAAGTTTTGGGTACGATCACGGCTTTTTAAGCGCATGGTTCCTTCTGCTGACATATATCGCTATCATATGGGCAAACGCCTCTGCGCTCCCCCTGATCGCAAGGACACTGCTCGGCAGTACTTTCCAGTTCGGTTTCCACTACGAAATTGCCGGCTTCCATGTCTATATGGGCGAGATTATCCTTGCGGTCGCGTCGCTCCTGATCGGTGCGCTCGTCTGTATCCGCAAGAATCTCGCCAAACACACCCAAATCATTATGGCCGTCATACTGTTCGGCGGGATCGTTGTCTGCTTTGTCGCCGCCGCGGCCGGCCGCAGCGGTACTTCGGCATTGTTCGAGCCGGCTTTTGCACCGGGCAACAACGCCATCAACGGTACACTTACGATCTTTGCACTGACGCCATGGGCGTTCGTCGGCTTTGAGTCCATCTCGCATTCGGCGGGCGAAGCGAAATACTCATTAAAGCGTACTTTCCGTATCATGCTCATCGCGCTGATCACCGCCGGGATCGCATATATCCTGCTTTCGCTGCTTTCATCCATCTCCGTGCCTGCGGGCAATTCCTCATGGGCCGATTACACAGCCGGGCTCGGCTCATATACGGGCGTACAGTCTCAACCTGCCTTCTTCTCCGCAAATGCCGCGCTCGGTACATGGGGTTCCGTTATCCTTGGCATCGCCGCTCTTTGCGCCATTTTCACCGGACTTATCGGCAATTACATCGCATTGAGCCGCCTAATCCGTTCGATGTCCAAGGACGAAATGCTCCCCAAGCGGGTCGGAAAGCTGGATAAAAACAATGTGCCGCGCAACGCGATTCTTTGTGTGCTCGTTGTTTCAGTCGTTTTCCCGTTCCTTGGCAGAACGGCAATCAGTTGGATCGTCGACGTCACCACCGTCGGTGCAACCATTGCCTACGCCTTCGCCTCCGCAGCGGCATTAAAAACCGCGCGCAGGCAGAAGAATAAGCTTGTCATGGCGACCGGCATTATCGGCCTGGCGATTTCTCTCTTTTTCGCGCTGGAATTCTTGATACCAAACATTGTCTCTGTAAAAACGCTTTCCACAGAATCCTATCTGATCCTTGCGGCATGGGGGATCTTGGGGTTCGTCGTATTCTGGTATTTGCTGCGCAAAGATAAAAAGAGGCGTTTGGGACGTTCGACCGTCGCGTGGATCGTGCTGCTCGGCCTGATCATCTTCACATCAAGCGTGTGGATGCGCCAATCAGCGGATCAGACAATCGAAGAATCGGTTGTGCCGATTCAGACCTATTACACTGAAAAACTTGAGGAAGCCGGTATAGATACGGTTTCCAGCGCAACCAAGCCTGCGTTTTCATACTTACGGAATATCCTGGATGATGTGGACAGTTCCTTGGCGACCGGAACCGCCATTCAAGTCGTGTTGATCGTCATCGCGCTCATCATCCTGTTCAGCATCTATAACCGTATTCAAAAACGTGAAAGACAAATCGAGGTGGAGAAAGCGCTTGCGGAAGAAAGCAGCCGCGCAAAGACCAGCTTCCTGTCCAATATGAGTCATGAGATTCGTACGCCAATGAACGCCATCATCGGCCTTGACAATATCGCTCTGCGCGATCCGGAACTTACTCCGCGCACGCGCGAACAGCTGGAAAAGATCGGTGCAAGCGCCAAGCACCTTCTCGGCCTGATCAACGATATACTCGACATGAGCCGCATCGAGTCGGGCCGAATGGTCCTCAAGGACGAGGAGTTCTCTTTCCGCGAGTTTATCGATCAGATCAATATTATCATCAACGGCCAATGCCTCGATAAGGGGTTGCATTATGACTGTCGGATCATAGGTCCGATCGGCGACTATTACTTCGGCGATGATATGAAGCTTAAGCAGGTACTGATCAACATTCTCGGCAACTCGGTAAAGTTCACTGACGCTCCCGGAAACGTATCCCTTACGGTAGAACAGCTTACAAGAGATGAAAATAGCTCTACGCTCCGCTTCACCATGAAGGACAACGGTATCGGCATGGATAAGGAATACATCCCGAAGATATTTGAGGCGTTCTCGCAGGAAGATGCTGCCATGACCAATCGGTACGGCGGAAGTGGGCTTGGCATGGCAATCACCAAAAACTTCGTGGAAATGATGAACGGCGAAATCTCCGTAGAGAGTGAAAAGGGCGTCGGATCAGTATTTACCGTCACTGTGGTCTTAAAGCCGTCTGACCGCACGTTCCAGCCGGAGCCTGGTATTTCTCTGCCCACCGATCTTCTCGCCATTGTCGTGGATGATGACGAAATCGCCTGTAAACACGCCGAGTTCGTGTTGAGCGCGATAAGCATCAATGCCGAGGCGGTCACTTCGCCGCGCCAGGCGCTGCAGCTGATGCAAGACGCACACGAGGCGGGGCACCCGTATCAGCTTTTGCTCACAGGCTATAAAATGGCGGAGATGGACGGTCTTGACCTTACCCGCGCACTCCGCGTCTTTGATCACGGCGAAACCGCCGTCATCATGCTGACCGGATACAACTCGGACATCATTGAAGAAGCGAAAGCCAACGGCGTAGACGACATCATCGCAAAACCGCTGTTTTCAGACAGTCTCATGCGGACGATTCACGCAGTCCTTGAACGCAAAAGCGGCACGGAATCCCTGCCCGCATCGACGGCGACAGTTGAAGATGCGGATAATGTACTTGCGGGCCGAAGGGTCCTCATGGCGGAAGACGTCGACGCAAACGCCGAAATACTGGCCGACCTTTTGGAACTGGAGGACATTCTTTCAGAGCGCGCCTCCAACGGTCGGATTGCTATCGACATGTTTACGCAAAATCCTGAGGGTTACTACGACGCGATACTGATGGACGTCCGCATGCCGGTAATGGACGGGCTTAGCGCGACGGAGGCGATCAGAGCGCTCGATCGTCCCGATGCGAAAACGATCCCGATCATCGCAATGACGGCAAACGTCTTCGACGAAGACGTAGCGCGCTCTTTGCAGGCAGGCATGAACGCGCATCTTTCCAAACCGATAGAACCGGAAAAGCTGTATGATACAATGGCAAGGCTCATCGCAGGCGGCAGTTCTGACGACGGTTCGCAGCACAGCTAATCCGCGCATCAACTAAATAAACAACCAAAGCCCAACCAAAAGCCTTCGATGGACATACGATCGTCGAAGGCTTTGTTTGCGGGGATCGGATACGAAAACAGGATACCTGTAAAGCCGCTCTGGACGCGAACTTCATGCAGATCGACGAAGTACGTTACGCGGAAGACCTTGAACCGCTTGGCCTTGACTGGATCAAGCTGGGGCTGAACGACGTGCTCTACGACCCGAAGACGAAGACCATATACACGCCGAACACGAACCAGACAAGCGTGATGGGCGAAAGCACGTTGCAGGGAGAACCGGAAGATGCTATAATAGAGCCGCGGGGCGACTATATCCAAGGTTCGGACGGGAAAATGCAGGGCAGTCGTCCGGGCGGCAGGAAGGCATCAAAAAGGAGTAGCAAAGAACGCGGTTACAATCCCGATGATTATGAGAACCTGACTGTTGGTTTTGAGGGGAACACCGAGCGAAACGAGACAGGTGACTTCGAGTCCAGGGCAAAGAGGAAAGAACATGCTGTCATTCATATGGAGAGCGTTGGGGCAAAGAGTGAACGGGAATACGCTCAGATGGCCGTTGAGTTTATGTCAAAGCCGCTGGGTGCAAATATGGAAGAATTGAAGTTGCGCAGTGGGAAAAGATACAGATACGATTATTCTACGAATGAATTTGGGGTGGCAAACGAGAATAATAATGTATCAACGTATTATAGTCTTGATAAAGGTGCAAAAGCCTGGAAAGATAAAGTCTTAAAGGAAGGGGTTTTGAAAGGTGGAAAAAACTAAGTATCCTTGCCCCGTATGCGGTGAACTGACATTTGAAACAATAGGGGACTTTGATATATGCCCAGTCTGTAAGTGGGAAGATGATGATACCCAAGTTCGGCATCCGGATTGGGGCGGTTGTTCTAACAAAATGTCCCTAAATGAAGCCAGAGAGTACTGGAAGAAGTATAAAAAACCGATCCCGCATTGAGTAAAAACCTGCACGTTAAGCGCTTTGCAAAAGCAAGGCGCTTTTTCGTGCGCAAAAAAAAGGAGTTGAAAGGCAATGAAGATAGAAATTCGCGCCGACGGCGCGCACATCAGCGGCTATGTCAACGCGACAGAAAAGAAAAGCCGCCCGGTCATGACCCCGCACGGGCGTGTGATCGAGATCATTGAACCGCGCGCGTTCGAGCGTGCAATCAACCGTGCCGGAAACATCACGCTCACGGTCGATCACAATAGCGGTCGCGTCTATGCGGAAACCCAAAACGGCTCAATGCAGCTATACGAGGACAATATCGGTCTGCACGCGGATGCGCATATCTCTGATTGTCATTTTTTCTTTAGCATATAATCTTGGTGTAAATATAAAGAAAGCCCGGAAACACTAAGTTTTCAGGCTTTATCTATGGTCTGGGTGAGAGGATTTGAACCTCCGGCCTCTTGAACCCCATTCAAGCACGCTACCAAACTGCGCCACACCCAGATAACAATTTATACGTTTCGACTGCAACAGTTGATATTTTAGCATTGCAGAGTTGAAATGTCAACATGGAATTCAGCCCGAAATAAGTTTTCTCAAGAAGAGCAAAGCCCCTTAATCATAAGGGGCTTTGCATTAGGTGCCATACGTTTTATCTGGAGCTTGTCGTAGTCGTGCTCGATGCGGCGACCGCAGCGCATACCGCCACGTGCTGCGCTACGATCAGCGAGATCGTACCGCTGATCGCGGCGGACTGCAATACGGTATTGTTGCCGCTTTGCCCAATAGAATGGCTGCATACCAACATTCCCGCATGCATCAGTCGCTGTTTTCGGCCAATTCCGACGATGCTATACCCCTTTTGCTTGGAAAGGAACTGGTCTACTTCGATCATTTCATCCGCAATCTCGGCAACATCATCGGGAAGCATCGCGAGCACACCCAACGTCGCCAACTCGTAACCCGTGCCGTACTTATGTCCGCGGTCCTTTAAGATACGGAACAATTCCAGCGTCTTCCCGCATTTTTCTTCCGCATCGCCTTCGACCATCGCCAGCACATGGCTAAGCGCCTGCACGGCATTGCCGGAAAAGAACTGAGGCTTTAAGATTCTGTAACAGCTTTCCGTCGCGTGAACCATCTGCTCGTCCGTCAGGTCCGAAAGCGCCAGGAGAGCGGCAAACACGCTGTCTTCACCGGATGTAAGGAACGGGTGCTCCTCTCGCATCAGATTATAGATATGCCTGGTTCTGGCAGCGATTTCGGCATATCGGACGGGTTCGACCATATTCGCAATGATCATCGACACCAGCGTCAGGTATTCAGACGCAAAAAAGTACTCTTTCAGCGCATCGTAGATCTGAAGCGCCCGCTGCAGCAGGTCTTCCGGATCTGGGTCAAGCGCCATCATGGTAATTACGGCAAGCTGTCCGTTCCCGCGAAAATTGGAAAAGACGCCGGCATTCTTTTTCAGAATATCTCTGCATTGTTTCAGACGATCCGCATCCGCCTGCTGACGTTTATCCGTAAAAATGGCAGCGCACACGGGATAGATGTAGCCGTTGTCCCATATAAAAGCGGATTTGATCGTATCTCTGTTTTCAATAAAGCTGTCGCAAAGCGCCTGTAAAGACTCTTTCATATTTTCTCCTTTGTTTTTTTCTTTTTGGCGGCATGGGAGGGGAGTTCGTCGTACATCGCACGCAGCAATTCCCTCAAAAACGTTCCGTCGTCCACTCGATCGACCAGCAGCATTTCCTTCGCACCCTCATACGGCAGCTCGCAGGATGCGTTCGGCATAAGCTCCCGCGCTGCAGGGGTAGGCTTTACAAGAAAGCGATCGTCATAGATTCCGCCGATGACCTTACCGCGGTAATAAAGGATATATTCGCCCATCATAGAACGATACGATATTTCCTCCAATCCCGATAACTGTCCAAGTATAAACTCCAAATACTCTTTATCGGAAGCCATGTGATCGCTCCTTCCAAATCTGCATGTTTTATACATATCTCATAGGCCATAATATGTCAAGCGTCAGAGTGTTCGCCTTACTGAAATAATCAGGAATATCGTAAGGAATTTGCTGTTGACAAAGCATTTATGACAATAGTATAATTTTTTGAAAACACAAAGAAGCGGAGAAGTAGACCGCGTCTTGCTTATTCAGAGAGATGCCGGATGGTGTAAGGCATCAGGCAGAGTTGTCGAAAGTCGCCGCAGAGTGGTTGCATTAAAATCGTACGAAAGTAGATGCAAACGGGTACTCCCGTTACAGGGTTAGGAGGTATTGGCCTCTAAAGTGCATCCCGGTTTTCAGGATGAAGAAGAGTGGTACCGCGGAAGAATTTGATTGAGCTCTTTCGTCTCTTCGGTTATCATTAAAGGATAACAAAGAGATGAAAGAGTTTTTGTTGTCCTGACATTAACGGAGGTAATGCATGCAGACACAACGCGGCGAAATAATGACAGGTTCGCAGATTATTATTGAAACGCTCATCGAACAGGGCGTGACCGACATATTCGGTTACCCCGGCGGACAGGTTGTAAACATCTACGACGAGCTTTATAAGGCCAGCGATCGCATCCGCCATGTGCTTACCGCTCACGAGCAGGGCGCTGCGCATGCGGCGGACGGTTACGCGAGAGCAACCGGCAAGGTCGGCGTCGTATTCGCGACATCCGGTCCGGGCGCCACAAATCTGGTTACCGGAATTGCGACCGCCATGCTCGATTCGGTTCCCATGGTGGCGATTACCGGCAACGTTCCGACTTCACTGATCGGAAAAGACAGTTTTCAGGAAATCAACATCACCGGCGTTACGATGCCCATTACAAAGCACAACTACTTCGTCAGTGACGTCAACGAACTCGCGGATACGATCCGCGAGGCGTTCCAGATCGCAAAGTCCGGACGTCCGGGGCCTGTGCTGATCGACGTGCCGAAGGATGTGCAGGTCGCGGAATGCATTTTTGAGCGAAAGAGCGTTGTCGAGCCTTATGCGCAGGAAATTGCCGAGCAGGCCGGCATCGACAGAGCCGCAGAGCTGATCAACGCTGCGGAGCGCCCCTATATCTACATCGGCGGCGGAGCGGCGAATATCACGCATGCGGAGAACATTACGGCGCTTGCCGAAAAAATTGACGGATATATCGGCTGTTCATTTATGGGACTATGCGCCATCCCGCATTCCTACGAGCGTTTCCTCGGCATGGAAGGAATGCACGGGCAATACGCGTCTTCCATGGCAAACAATGACGCCGATCTGATCATCGGCATCGGCGTGCGGTTCAGCGACCGTGCGACGGGCAACGTGGAACACTACGCAAAGGCGGCAAAGATCATCCAACTGGACGTCGATCTTGCGGAGATCAATAAAAACGTTATTGTTGACGTCGGATTGGTAGGAAATCTGGATTCTTCGCTTGCGCGCATCCTCGAGAAATGCGATGAACAGAAGCACCCCGCATGGGAAACGCTGATCCGGGAATTCAAAGAAGAAGCCAAACGGATCAACGATAAAGCGGAAAAAGCAGCCGCCGCCGTCAACCCGAAGCGCATTTTAGACGTTGTAAATGCGGAGAAAGATGACGATACGATCATCGCCACGGACGTGGGACAGCATCAAATGTGGGCGGCGCAGTACTTAAAATTCCAGAAACCGAGGAAATTCATTTCCAGCGGCGGGCTGGGCACGATGGGTTACGGTTTGGGCGCCGCCATCGGCGCATACGTCGGTACGGGAAGCCGAGTCGTCCTGGTGACGGGCGACGGCAGTTTCGGCATGAACCTTACCGAGCTCGCCACTGCCGTTACTTACAACATTCCGGTCGTAATCCTCGTTATCAACAACGGCGTTCTCGGCATGGTGCGGCAGTGGCAAACACTCTTTTTCGGAGAACGCTATGCCAGTACCGTCTTAGATCGCAAGACCGACTTTGTAAAGGTAGCGGAAGCGTTC
>JAEEGL012873118.1_pt1 | contig 27079 bp, 14 predicted proteins | sample 9134231 | NCBI WGS metagenome assembly JAEEGL01 (sample SAMN16246548, study PRJNA631951) | gut metagenome | biome: gut microbiome; feature: rumen; material: fiber-attached | host: Bos | place: Iran: Karaj | collected 2018-10 | reverse complement strand
TGGAATGGGTTCTTCAGATGTGGTTTTTGATGAGATGCTAATGCTGGCAGAGGAATATGATATAAAGAATTATTATCGTATAGTTAATATGAAGAATGAACTAATTGAATATGATGACAATATTGAATATTACGAAGAAGATTTAAAAAATGTTAATGAGATTTTTGATAAACTATTAGTTGACTTCAATTGTGAACTCAATAAATTTAGTGGTAAGAATAATGCTTATAAAATTTTAGAAATAATGCATAACTTTCCAAAAGTATTTCATGGTAGAGATATATTAGGTGGTGGAGAGGCTATTTCTTTTGAAGATGCTGTGAAATACTCGACATGGTGCATGACTGATGCAATGAAGTCAAAGTACGATTTTTTTAATAGAGTATGAAATATAAATAAGATAAGTGGAAGGTATATTCCACAGGATGAGATAATGGCACATATACTCAGATATGGATACGACGAGGTATATGCAGTTGTAAAGAATATGCACAAAGGGAAAATAGATATTAATAAGCCGGATGGTTAGAATTTCTTTCTAACATTATGGAACCTGAACTATGAATTTGATAAAGCGCAAAATAAAGCGCAAAATAAAGCGCAAGGTGGTGCTTTAAATAGGGAAAGTATATTACTTATATTGCGTGAAAAACCATCTATAACACAAACAGAGTTGGCTGAAACAATGAATCTATCTCGTCAATCGGTACAGACTATCATGAAGGCATTAATTGATGAGGGCATAATAGAAAGAAGTGGCTCAAAAAAGTCAGGAACATGGATAGTAAAATAATAAATGTAATGTTGACATATAGCATTACTGAGGTAGAAGATGTTGAAGAATTCAAGCGTTCTTTTACATCCTGACAGTTCTGAAATAATGAATACTGAATGATCAGAGGCAGTTATGATTCATAGCTGCCTTTTAAATATAAAAGGGTCTCATGACATAAACCATATAGGAGATTTTAGAACTTTATAAAACAAAACAGTATTTATATAATCCGTTTTGGTTGATCAGTTTGTTGCATATTCGTTATGCATGAAGTATACTAACTCTATGACTCGTTTGGAGGAAATGTAATGCAACACGGTAGATCTAAAATTAATATTTATATGAGTATTGTGATTTTAATTGCAATTGCCATGTTTTCATTGTGCTTTGAATTTGATGTTTTTGCAGATGAGTACAAATATGATGATAACAATCGTGTTACAGAAATCATACATGATGACGGAAGTGTTACCATCTATGAATATGACGCCAACGGAAATATTGTCTCAACCTTATACTTTGAGAGTAAAGAATCTGCTGAGGATTATTTGTCTCAAAATCCTGATAATTCACAAGATGATAGCAATGATGATACTGTAACAGATGGTAGTAATGTAAATAACACTTCTGACGATAAGGATGATGATAAAAAATCTGATAACAAAGACAAAACCGATACCGAAGATACAACATCTAAGGATTCTTCTCATGATAGTGGTCAGCAAAACTCGAACGATGGAAATAATAAGAAAAACTCAACAAAAACTGATAATAGCGCATCTGGTTCGAGTGATATAACAGACGAGAATCATGGTGACAATAGCGATAATATTAGTTCTGGTAACAACAACTCAGAAGGTTCTGGTCGTGTTATTGATGATAATGGTGCGGAATTGGTGGAATCTTCAGGAAATAGTGCAAAAACCGACGATAGTTCACCGCTATTCACTTTGGCACTGATTATGACATTATCTGCAACTTCAATCATTGGTTTAATGGTATTCAAGCAAAAAAGGAAAGACAAATAAACAGGAGACAATCAAATGTGGGGTAGAAAACTAAAATATAGAATAATTGCGTTGACTATGGCAATTTTATTTTTGCCATGGTCTTATTTTGTTTACGCAGAACCTGAGTATGAAAGTATTGTTAAAAGAGGCAGTTTATCCTTAGATGCAGATATGGAGGTTGATAATCTGGCTCTTTATGGTTATGAGTATGATTCGTATTATCTGAAACTTAATGGTCATACGCTCATAATACATGGGCAGATGGTGACCAGCAACATAAGCATATCATTTGACGGCGGCCAGATCATATGCGAAAACGATGCCAAAATAACAGGTAAGAGCGTGGCTATGACTGATATTAACGACTCGCTTGTGGTTAATGGAAATCTCATTCTTTCAACTTCTGAAAATAAAATCGCATCCGGAAAGATCGAGGTAAAGGGTGATGTGTCAGTTAAGGGCAGTACTGTATTTAAAAATAACGAACTGATCTTGTCCGGAGACAAAGAGCAGATAGTATATCAGGAAGATGACTGCAGGTTTGCCAAGGTTATTGTCAAAAACTATAGTGAAGATGGAATAACCATAAGCAATGCCTTTAATTATGAATCACTGGTAGATAACAGCTGCCATATCAGTTTTGTTGATGACACAAGGGTAGTTGGTACTAAGCTTGTGGAAGACAAGGTTTATTCCGGTGATGTATATTTAAGCTCCGGAATGTTTGATCTTAATGGCCATAACGTTGTGATCATGGGTAATCTGATTCAGGAAGGTGGTACTCTTTATCTGAATGGCGGCAGCCTGAAAATCGGAGGAGACTACCGTATTCAGAAAGAAGTAATGGGAGAAAATGACCGGGAAACAGTTTATACACAGTCATCCGGTGTATATAAATCTGGTAGTGACGAGGATAGATTAACTGTTGGCGGAAGTTTTTATATAAATACTTCATCAAAAGATACAACAGTACTCGGAAAAGAGATAGATGATATAGGCCAGAGTTTGTATATTTATTCACCGGTTGAAATATCAGTTGAATTTGATGGTGAACCGGTAAGCGTTTCGGATGAAACAGGCAATTCATCAAATAGTGAGCAAAACGATCAGGCTGGGGAAAAGCCAGAAGACCTGAACGAAAATCGGAAAAATAATATATTTACAGTAAATGAAGATATTGTAGTCGGAGGCAAATTCAAGGTTTCCGGATTTTTAGTATGTAATGGTAATCTGATTCCGGATACTGATAAGGATAATTATCTGCCTGGAGTTGAACTGAATTCAGGAAATGTAACGGTAAAGGGAAATGTAAATAACGTTGCATTTAACATGAAACACTCAGAAGATGAGGTTGTTATTGAGCACGATTACAATATTATTGTAAATGACGAAAACGTAAATAATGGCACGGCTATGCTTATGTCAAATGGTGTCATAGATCTGAAGGGTGACCTTAATGCTTCAGTATTTTCAGCTAGTAACGAACATACACTTATCATGTCGGGAGATACTGCTCAATACATAAACAATTCTGACAAGATATCGCTTGCCACTTTATATCTGGATAATCACAGTGATGAAGGAATAATTGCGGATGGTCTGGTAAAAAAGAATAAACTGGTCAGAAACGACTGCAATATCACATATTCCGGTGTAGAAGGCAGGGTTGGATGGACTCTTGATAAGGATGAGATATATGAGGGGGATCTTTGCCTGATAGATGACACACTTGATCTTAACGGCCACAGTCTTACTATAAAAGGTGATTTTGTACACGCAGTCGGTGATGTGGCTTTAAATGGCGGGAAACTGACCATAGAGGGTGACTATAGACAGCAGAGTAGGAATGGCGAAAAATACGACACATCTATGGCAAGACTGATAATGACTGATCCGGCTGACGAGGTAATAGTAAAGGGCGGTCTTTATCTGGCATCAACGCTTGACAATACCAATAATCTTACTTCCGGAACAATGACAGTTTCGGGAGATATTGTTGTTGACGATAAGATAAATGTTAAATCATTCAAACCTACAGATGATTTTAAAATGATAATATGCGGCGCAGACGATCAGCATATACAGAGCAAAACTGAGATCAATATTCCGGTTCTTGAATTACAGAATAAAGGAAACGTTATAGCAGATAAAGATATCATAGTATCTAAAGAATTAATATCGAGTATAGATAATTCATATTCAGGAACGATTGTCATTAATATTGGAGCAAAACTGTCGGGGAATGGCTTTTCCGGAAATATGTGTACCCAAGCAACGTCCTTTTATTTTGATGATAGGCTTCAAAATGGATATACCATAGGAGGAGATTTAACATCTGAATCATATGGTTCATACAGTTTTATTTATTTCAATGTGCCGGTAACAATAGGAGGATCTTTCTATCCTGAGACATGCGTTATTAATAATTCGGAATTAACTGTTAATGGTAATCTGATTATTCAAGATATTGAGAAAGACTTTATAGAAATTGGAGAGAGCGGTCATGCAATTATAAAAGGGGATTTTTCATGTGGATATGATAGCCTTTATCTGAAAAAAGATTCAGTACTTGATGTATACGGAGATTTCAGTATTAAAAACACAGAAGGCAAGACGATTGATGGTATCATAAACATTTATGGGAATGCAACTTTTTCCAATGGTTTCAAGGCAAGTGGTGATAATAGGATTGTCTTATGTGGGGATCAGCTTCAGACAATAAATATAGGTTCAAATGTTTCTCTGGCAACAGTAGAAATCAATAATCAGAGTGAAGATGGAGTAGTAGCAACAGCCTTGTTTTATAAAGATGCGCTTATTACAAACGGTAACAAGTTTTCTTATGAAGGAATTGAAGGAAGTATTGGTCATAAACTCATTCAAGATGAAACCATTAGCGGAGATTATGTCCTTATTGATGGAACACTTGATCTCAATGGATATACACTCACAATTGATGGTAATCTGATTCATTCAGCCGGCACTATTGATATCAATAATGGAGAACTAATAGTTACAGGCGATTATAGACAGCAGAATAGAAAAGCAAAGAATGGAACAAATGAATATGTTTATTCAACAAGTTCGGCTGTTCTGATCATGGATGATGAAAATGATCTGATAGATGTTGGCGGCAGTATATATATTGGTACATCTTTAACTGACGGTAACAGAATATCTGACGGAAATCTTAGAGTTGGACATGATGTTATACTTGCCGCCGGAAATAATAAAACGGCATTTGTTGCGAGCGGTGATAATAATTTCACTTTTTATGGTAATAATGATCATACAATCAGATATGAATCAGGTTCATATGGTAATAGATTTGAATTGTCAGGTTTTACAGTAGAATCGGATGATAATTCTGAAATATGTGTCTATGGCAATGTTAAATCTTACGGAACAATAGATGTCGGAGAAACTGTTTTTTATAATACATTAATCCTCGGTGATTCCGATAAATCAACAACATTAAAAGGCAAGACAGTCCATGCTGATATTGAAACGGCAGGGATGGTGACTTTGGTTGATGTAGAAGAGGTTTATGGAGATGTTTCAGGTGAAATATCATTTGATGATAATCTTACGATTCATGGAAATGCTACTCTTGGAAATCTGAATCTCAAACAGAATCAAATTCTTGTAGTTGATAATTGGATTAGTTTAAGTGATGAAAGTATAATAAGCGGCACAATTCGTGTCAAAGGTGGTGCTACTTTTAATAATACAACAGTTTTCTCTGATACGAGCTGTTTGGTCCTTGATGGAGATAAGCTGCAAACTTTGAATTCTTCAACAAGACTAAACAAACTTGTTCTTGAAAATTATAGCGATGATGGTGTCTACAGTAATTCACTACTTTATTATAATGACATTGAAAAAAATGGTTGCGTTCTTAAGTATAAATATGGCGAAATGATAGAAGGCCAAAAGCTTGAGGAAGATATTACAATTGATGGGGATGCAGTGTTCGCAGATGGTGAACTTGATCTAAATGGTCATACATTAACCATAAAGGGAGATTTTAGACATCCATCTGGAACTATTCGAATAAACGGTGGAAAACTGATTGTTGAAAAAACTTATTATGAAGAATCCTTATATCATCAATACACAGGTGATGGAATTCTTATTATGGATAATCCATCGGATGTTATTGATGTTAAAGGTATGTTATGGATTGATGATAAGAAAGCGCCTGTGTTTTCTAAAGGAAACATTTATGCCAGAGGGGAAGTTAATATCGAGGGTACATCTAACAGTAGAGTGTTTTTTGGCGATGAACTGACCGTTGTTATAAATGGAGACGATGATCAGGCATTCTATACTTATAGAACTACGCTATCGAATATAGTATTTAACAATAAAGGAATTGTTACTTTAAAAAATGCAGTTGCCACTGGAACGGTAGAGGATAATACAGATATAACAGGTGGTTCTATAAATGGAGCAATCACAGTCAGTAAGTTTTCTGATCTGAAAGATTTGTATTACAGTGGTGATATCAATATCACAAGCTATGGTGCGTTGTCAGATGATGTAATGATCGGAGGAAAACTGACGATATCAGGTGGGGTGGACTTTAATGGACATACGATCACTGCTGATTCCGTTGAAATAGGTAATAGTGCTTCCTTTGTAATGGTTAATGACAAAGATTTCCTTACTGTAAAGAAAAATCTGACTATCAATGGCACCGACAATTATTCAAATAATATATCCAGAAACATTACTGCCGGAACTATTGATATATATGGGGATCTGGAAATTAAAGGCGAAAAAGGATTCACAGCATCAGGCGCCAACCAGGTTGTGATGCATAGCAGGGTTGAAAACGGCAGAAAATATATAACAAAGATCACAATGTCTGATTCTTCAACCAGAGTATCTAAGCTGAACACTTTGGTATTATATGGAACAGAGGATGATTTTTATTTCTCATGCAACAAAGATACAGCTGCAAACGAGATCATATACATGCATGCTCCGATTGAATTGCAGGCTGTAACCAATCTTAATGTGACAGAACTAACGGATTCATCTGTGACGATTGCTTTTGATGATCCAAATCTCGAGGCCTTATCTGAGCAAAATGGTGAAGCCATCATAAAAGGCTATGAGATATATCGAAATGATGTAAAGATAGCTACAGTATCAAAGACTACCTTTACTGACAGGAGCATAAAGCTTAATAGTACGTATAGATATACGGTATATGCTGTAGATGTATACGGAGGTGTATCACCGGAATCAGATACTTTGACGGTCAATACTGCAGGTGATACTACAGCTCCATCTGCTCCAAGCAACCTTATGCTTGTAGGACGTGCAGGCAGCTCCATTACTCTTGAATGGTCACAGTCGCACGATGATTGCAGTATTAAAGGTTATAACATTTACAGGGACGGAACCCTTGTAGCAGAGAATATCAGATATACAAGGTATAAGGATACGGGATTAGATCAGAATACCATTTATGAATACTATGTAAAAGCTGTTGATTCATCAGACAACATATCTGAAGCAAGCGATACTATAAATGCTTCAGTTGCATATCCTAAGATCAAGGCTATAACACCTAAGGATTACTCTCTACTTGGACCGGAAAAGGTCACTTTTACTGCGAAATATGTTAATTACGGTGATGAAGCTGAGAGTATTCTGACAATAGAGTATTTTGACGGAGCTCTGGGTGAGTGGAAAAAGCTTGGAAAGAATAAGCCAAGGGTAATCAGTAAGAATAATTTCGAAATTGAATCAGGTGTAACTTATGACGTTGGTCTGTTTACTGATAGTGATGTGAGGGTAAGATTTATCCTCACTGATTGTGATGGAAATCAGGCTATATACGAAACAGAATATATCATAGACTCAGAGGCACCAACCACACCGGAAAATGTTACTGCCGAATCGTTGAGTGGCGTAATTAAGCTTTCGTGGGATATCTCGCCGGATTCGGATCTTGCTTATTATGATATATGGAGATGTGCAGACGAAGAGGATATTAATACAGTATCAGGAAACAATGCCTTCAGGGAAACATATACAGTTTCATCAGATCAGAAGGAAGAAAAGTATACCAGGATAGCACGCATAACCGATCGATATGAACCGGAGTATCAGGACACTGAACCGGTCGAGGGAGCAAATGTAAAGTATATAGTTACGGCTACTGATGCAAAAGGTAACAGAAGCCCTCTGATCGATCCGGTTAGTATAACTGCAGGTGCAGATAACACTGAGCCATCGGTTCTTTCGGTTGTTCCGGGAATGGGTAAGGTTTCAGGTGAGATATCTCTCAAAATAACGGTGGCTGATAATAAGGATATAGATAGAGTCGTTGTATTTGCACAAAAGATAGCGGACGAATCAAGTATTGAGAATAATGACTGGTTTACCGTTGATACTTATTCAGAAGTTTTGACATATGATGCGAAAAGCTCTTTGGAATACAGCTGGCAACAGTATGATTATACTGCAAAGATCAATGTTTCAGACCTTACGGACGGAGACTATATCTTCAATTTTTCGGCTGTTGATAAGAGTAATAACCACACGGGCGCACTCTTCACAAGAAGATATACTGTAGATAACACAGGCATACAGAAGATACAGATCAACAGAGTGATATCAAATTCTACAGCGATTCAGCTTATGTGGGATGATATTAGTGATGATGATTTTTCTGCGTTTATAATTGAAAAGGCAGAGTATACAAAAGCAAATGGGCTGTCGGGAAGGGACATTACTACAGAAGATGGCTCATATACAATAGTAGAATATCCGCCAACTCTTAATTGGCAGGAGATAGGAAACACTACATCTCTTGGCTATACTGCAACCGCTCTTGACCCGGAAACCTATTACCTTTTCCGTGTATGCGGAATAGATGATGCAGGAAACAGGGGAGAGTATTCAGATGTTATACGTGTAAAAACAGATGCGGATACTCTGGGACCTGTTATTAAGGCTGTATACCCGGCAACTCATGTTGTGGGAGATTCCATCGAACTCGGAATAAATGCGTCAGACAACTATATGGTCAGAAACCTTCTCTGGTCTTATTCTTTGGATGGAAAGAACTTTACTACATTTGCCAATCTTGATGGAAACGGAACCGGTGAATTTGACGGAAGATATACGGTTGATATCTCGGATAATGAACGTTTCCCTGAGGGAGATATCTATATCAAGTTCGAGACTTTTGATAATTATGGCAATCATAATCAGCTTCTTGATGGAGATAAGGAGGTTGTTAATAAATACAGAATCGATAAAACTGCACCGGACAAACCGGAGGGCATCCGTTCGGAAGATGGTGAAGGATATATCAATATTCTGTGGGATGTTCCGGAAATTGAAAACAACAATCCTTCCAACAATTCAGAGACAACTGATGAACAGAGCAGCGATATTGCCAAGTATAATATTTACAGGGCTGATGGAGATACCGGCCGCTTCAGAATGATTTCTTCCGGTGCAGTTAGAAACTATGTTGATACAGATATAAAGGTTGGAAAAACATATGCATATAAGGTTTCTGCTGTAGATATGGCAGGAAATGAAAGTATATGCTCGGATATAGTCTATGGCTGTGCAGATATCGACAATATTGCTCCAAAGATAGAAGGCATTTCTCCTAGAAACAGAAGCGCTGTCGGAAATGATTTCAAGGTATCTTATATCGTCAGGGATAATTCTAAACTTGATAATGTAAAGATATATTTCAAATATTGTGCAGATGATACATGGACTCTGTTTGGTGAAAAAGAGTGCAGTGAAGAAGGTACATATCTGAGTGATGTATTTGATGAAACAGAGGTGAGTCTTGAGGGTGGCAAAGAAGGACTGTACAACTTCCGTTTTGTTGTCAGCGACAGATATGGCAATTCTACAACGGAAAACAGGGATTACATACTTGATATTACACCTCTTGAAGGAACTATTTCTGCAGAAACAGAAAACTATGCTGTAAAGTTGACGATGACATACGAACCTAACAGAGATAGTGGATTATGTGATCTGTTTGGCCTTCCGTTAGATGATTTTGACCACTATGAGATCTATAGATGTAAGGCAATAGATTCGACGACTGAGAGCCTTTTCAGAGAGAAGGCAGTAAAGATAGCTGATGTAAAAGAAGATGCATTTTTAGATGATACGGCTATTCCACATGAGATGTACAGATATGCAGCTAAAATATATGACACAGCCGGTAACTATAGCTGGTCTGATATCGTCACATGCTATGCAGATGATGTGGATGAAGTGAATCCGGTAGTTGTCCTTCCGGAGAAGGTTACTGCTCTCAGTGGTATAAGCGTAAGACTGGATGGCTCTCTTTGTACAGATAATGTTCATATAAAAGACTTCATCTGGGATCTTGGTGACGGAACAACTGCAACAGGCGTACGTCCTGAACATATCTATCAGGAACCGGGCATATATACAGTAAAACTTTCTGCTACTGATACTTCGGGAAATACATCAACCGGAACAGTAGAGGTAGAAGTTAAGTCGGCAGAGACTTCAGGAATATGTAGCATAAAGGTCGTTGATGAGAATAATAATCCGATTCCTTATGCATATGTTTATATAAATGCAGGAGATGACAGGGATACTGTATTCTTCACGGACGATGCAGGCGAGATAAAGCTTGCATATGGAAAAGGTAAATACAAGGTCGCAGCATTTAAGGACGGATATCTTCCGGCAGAGGATGAGGTAAGGATAAAGCCGCTTAAGACTACAGTGTGCAGACTGAAGCTGAAGAGTGGTGAAGTTGTTGTCGGTGAATTTAAAGTGCATAGAATGACTGTTCAGGAGATGGTGGATGCCGGAGTAGATATGAGTAATCCGGAAAACCTGAACATATTCAGCTTTACAGCAACGATGACATTTGCACAAAGTCCGATACCTGTGGAAGTTACATATGTCGGTGGAGATCCGACTATCGTACCCGGAGATGATGTTGATGGCGGAGGTTTTGGTACTGAAGGTGGTGAAGATGGCAAGGGTAGAGGCATCTTTATCGAAAGAGATGATAAAAACCACAAGGTGGAAGTCTATCAGGCGGCACCGGAGCTACCTGTATTTGTCATGCTTTCAACAAAGCAGCAGATATCATGGCTGAAGGATATGTACTGTGCGGAGCTTACTATCCTTAATGCAGCAGATACACAATTTGTTCTTGAAGACTCAAAGGGAACTATAAAGCTTCCTGATGGCCTGTCACTTGCTGCGACTATATATGGTCAGTCGGAAGTTATTGATATGGGAAATATTGCAGGTCAGGAGCAGAAGACTGCCAGCTGGGTGGTTAAGGGCGATGAGAATGGCACATATACTCTCGAAGCTGACTTTAACGGAAGGCTTATGCCATTTGGCGCTGATATAGAGAAGAGATTCCTTGCAGATACTGAGATATGCGTTAGTCCTGCTGATGTAGAGATAATTGTCAGTCCTGAAAATGCAGGATATATAGGAGAGACATACTACGTTCAGTTTAGTATTACCAATAAAGGTAAGGAGCCGCTCTATAACTTCGAAACAAGCCTTAGTGAATATGAAAAGCCAGCACACCTGAATATTACACTTATTCATAATGACGAAACTGATGAAAATGAACTATTAGACAGAAGTTATGAAGGAATCAGCTATAAGATTCCGATAAGTGAACAGGTTTATCAGACACCAGTTCTTTCCGGAGGGGATTCTATCGTTATACCGACTCTTATGCCGGGACAGACTATATATGGCACATGGAAGACAGGCTTCTCGGGAATCGGTGATCCGGAAGAGGTTTATTATAAACTGATCGATACTGTTGTTAAGGTTATAGAGGGAGAGAATCTCGGAGTAAAGGTATATGTTGAGCCAATTGATTCACATATAACAGCTGTTGTAAAGCAGACGATCGAGCTGGAAAGTATAGAATATCATATGGGTGATCCGGTTGATATGAAGTCCGGAGCCTTTAATGAAAGCTATACAACGATGGAACTGATGGGAAGAGACAGACTTGCACTTTTGCTTTCATATGACTCTGTTACAGCTGATTCGGTGGCTGACAGTATAGCATCAGGAAGGGGGAATATTTCTTCTTACCCTGAAGGTATTGGATGGTATTCCAACTTCGACTCATATATCACAGAAGATAACGGGATGGTTCATCTTCATCTGAATCCATATATCAGCATGCCTTTTATCAGCACTGAATCTATGAACGGAAACATCCGTGGAACATATCAGGAAAAGGATGAAGAAGCGGAAGTTACCTTTGATGAACAAGATGAGCTTGATAGAGATATAGAGTTCACATGCATCTATCATGGCATGGAGAGCTTAAGATTGGTGCGCCATTCAGACGGTACCTACAGTCTTATCTCAGAGAGCGGCGGAAGCTTCGAATATAACACAGAGGGTAAGCTTTCACTTATTGTTTCGTCTGAAGGAAGTGTTACTACATTTGCTTATGATAACAATGAAACCATTATTACAGAGCAGGTTTCAGGAAATAGTATAAAACTGAATTATACAAACGGTCAGTTATCATCAGTTGAGGATAATAACGGAAGAAATACAGTTTTCACTTACGATGAAAATATGAATCTGATCAAGATAACAGAATCAGATGGCAGCAGTACAAGCTTTGAATATGATGATAAGCATCATATAACTGCTGAGCATAACAGTAGTGGTGAGAAGTTCATCTCGAATAGTTATGATGATAAAGGACGAGTAACAAAGCAGACTGATTCATACGGAAAAACTATCAGTTTTACTTATGACGAGAACTCTGAAGATGCGGCATTAAAGGTAAAGGCTGTTACATCAGCAGAGGGTTATGACGATACAGTTACAGAAACATGGACGGACCTTAAAGGTGATGTCATAAAACTGATAAGTGCGAGTGGTGCTGAGGAAAGCTATGTATATGATGATAACGGAAACATTATTGTCAGAACAGATAGCTATGAAAATCAGTATACATATACATACGATGAGGCAGGCAGACTTACCGGTTCCGCTGGACCTGTTGGTAATAACTTTGTTGTGACTTATGATGAAAGAGGAAATGTAACAAGTATTGTCGGAACAGGCTCTGAGGCTGACAGCAGCAGGGATGCTCATTATACCTATAATGATCAAAATCTCCTTGTTGAATCGATCATAGGAGCAAGAACAACCAGATACACCTATACTGATGACGGACTTCTAAGCAGTGAAGAAAAGGTTGGAAAAGGCACTGTAACTTATGATTATCAGAATGGCAGGAAAGTATCATCAACAGACGAGCTTGGTAACGATACTTATTATGATTATGATTCTCGTGGTAACATGATAGCTGTTACAGATGCTGCCGGAAACAGTTACAGTTTCTCTTACGATGATCTTAACAGAAAAGTTACATCAACCGATCCGAACGGTAATACAACAAGATATGAATATAATGACTATAACAAGGTTACGAAGGAGATATATCCTGACGGAACTTCTGTTTCGTATACCTATAATGTGGCAGGTAATCTTACAAAGGTTACATATCCAAATGGTAATTATACATCATATAGTTATGATGCGGCCGGAAATATGGTCATGGAAATAATGCCGGATGGTACTGAAACAAAGTATGAATATAATGCCTTGAGTCAGAATACAGCTATAGTTTATCCTGATGGTAGCAGGGAAACTTATGCTTATGACATAACCGGCAATCTGATCAGTTCGACCGACAGGAAGGGCAATGAGATAAGCTATGTGTATGATAGAAGCCTTGAAAAGCTTGTAGGGATAACGGACTGCTACGGGCAGAACATGGATTTTGGGTATGATAACGAAGGAAGTATTGTATCAGTAACAACACCTGATTCCGGTGAATCCGTGTACACATATACTTCTGATGATATGATCAGTTCCGTAACGGATGCACTCAGAAACAAAACTCTTTATGAGTATGACACCTGGGGCAATATGCTTTCATCAACTGATCCTAACGGTAATAGGACATCATATAAATATGATACAGCCGGTAACTGTATAGAAAAGACCAACGCAGAGGGCACAGTCTTTAATTATACCTATGATCATAATTATAACCTGGTATCAGTATCTACAACTGTCAGCGGAAAAGTAATCAAAGAAAACTATGAATATGACGGATGTGGCAATCTTGTTAAGTTTATTGACGTTATGGGTAGAGAGACTCTTTATGCCTATGACTGTATGAATCGTGTAATCAGGATTGATAGTTATGACGGAACATATGTTGAATACACATATGATGAAATGGGTAACCTGTCATCAGAAATCTATAGTGATGGATCAAGTGTTTCTTATAGATATGACGACTTTTCGAGATGTGTAGAAACAACTGTGACCGGACGAAGAGTCGATACAAGTGTAAATAGCAAAGCTGACAGTACTGCAACGAACTCATCAGAGGTGATCAAAACTAAAGTATATGGTTATACATATGATAATATGAGTCGTATTGTAACCACAACGGATGCTGATGGCAAGACGACATCAGTAAGCTATGATGCACTGGATAACATCACAGCCAGCACTGACGCTATGGGCGGAGTGACTAAATATAGCTATGATAAGACATCAAGACTTGTTTCCGTAGAAAATGCTATAGGTGTAGTAAAACACTACGAGTACTACGACAACGGCAGCCTTAAGAAGATAACCAATGGAAGAGGACAGGAGACTGTCTATACTTATGATGCACTTGGAAGACTTGAAAGCGTTACCGATGATCTTGGAACAATCAATTATACATACGATAAGAATGGCAACGTTCTGACAGTGTCAGAGAAGGATAAATCTACTGGGAAGACTGAAAACATAACAAGAACATATGACAACATGAACCGCGTTTCTTCTGTAACGGATGTTTATGGAAGAACGATTGGTTATGGCTATGATGAGCTTGGAAACATCCTCTATATCGACTATCCTGGCGGCGAGAGAGTAAGATACGCTTACAATGTCGACGGTTCTATGTCAGAGGTGACCGATACAGAAGGTAACAGAACTGTTTATCAGTACGATGAAAACAGCAGACTGGTTAAGACAATAAAACCGGATGGATCTGTTGAAGAAAAAACATACAACGAATCAAGTGATATAACATCCATAGTTGAGAAAACATCAGACGGAAAGCTCCTTCAGCATTATGAGTATGAGTACGATGAGTTTGGCAACATCTCGAAGATCACTGATGAGTCAACTGATTATGAAGTTAATTACAGCGGTGAGGCTGACGGACTTGATGCTGAAATAGTTAAAGAGACAACAGAAGAAGTAAGTGATAAGAACGCATTAGAAACGGCTGATAATACCTCTGAATCAACTGCTACAAAAACAACAACCAAAACAACTACCATCTCAACTAAGATGGAGTACAACGAAGCAAACCAGCTTATAAAGTATAATGGTAACGATGTTCTTTATGATGCTGATGGCAACATGGTCTATGGCCCTCTGAACGGCGAGATGGTTGAGTTTAGTTATGACTCCAGAAATCGTCTGACATCTGCCGGAGGCATCAGCTATAAGTATGACGCTGAAGATATCAGAGTATCTGTATCGACAGATGTGTATGAGGAACAGTATGTAACTGACAGGGTTTCTTCACTTTCAAGGACTCTGCAGATCATAAGATATGACAAGATATCAGAAGGAGAGGAGGATAGAGATAATACTGATAATGGTCATATCAATAATGATTCAACGAGTAATAGCTATGGTGAGATAACAAACTGTTACTATGGCTTAGGTCTGGTATACGAAAAGAAACTTAAAGAAAATAGCGGCAACAATGCGGCTAACATTGTATCTGGTTTAGTAGTATATCACTTTGACCATCAGGGAAGTACGAGAAAACTTACAAATAAGACAGGCAAACTCCTTTATTCATTCAGTTATGGAACGTATGGAGAACTCCTGTCTATTAGACGTGGAGAAAAGGCTGAAGAAGAGATATCATTAGAGGAACACAATAAAGACGGTCATAATCACGGGGAGTCGGTTCACTTCCTCTTCAACGGAGCCCTTGGAGTATTAACGGATGATAATGGTCTCTATTATATGAGACAGAGATATTATAATGCCGATATCAAACGCTTCATAAATCAGGATATCCTAACAGGAAGCATTACTGACAGTCAGAGTCTTAACCGTTATTCTTACGTCCAGGGAAATCCGGTCAATTATAACGATCCTTTCGGGCTTTCTCCAAGAGATATACTTGCGCCATATGTTAACTTCATTCATGACGCTCTTAATGTAGTAAGCGTAATTCCTGGACCGATAGGTTATATAGCTGACGGTATAAGTGCAGGATTATATTACCTTGAAGGAAACAATAAGGCTGCTATGAAGATGCTCATGCAGACCGCAAACTCTATAGCAACCGGTGGGCTTATAGGAAAACTATCCAACATGGGATCAAAAGGACGTCTACTTGCGTCGGCCTTCTTCATGGGAACCGGTGCAAGCGGAATGGTTATGTCCGGATCAAGCTTTGTAGATAACTTCATGGGTCTTGTGGATTCAATCTCTAATGGTGATGACCTGTTTACTATATTCCATTATGCTTCAGGAACAGTTTGTGATGCGGCAGGTATGTACTATGGCGCTAAATCGTTTGCAGGAGGTACAGTTGGAGCATCTGCAGCGATAGATGATATAAGCAGACAAAAACAATATATTGGACAAACAATGGCCGTTTATGATCCGGGTGAATATGATGAAAGATTTAATTATAATGAACCTATAGGTTTTGAAAACAACACAGCAGGTGGTTGTTTTGTAGCAGGAACCATTGTAAAAACACCTGAAGGCGACAAAAACATTGAAGATGTAAAAACTGGCGATGTAGTTTACGCTTGTAATGGTCAAACTGGAGAAGTTGAAGAGAAAGAAGTAGTCAGAACATTTGTCCATGATGCATATGATATCATCTGCATAACTGTATGTGATGATGAAATATGTGCAACACTTAATCATCCGTTCTACGTTATCGGAAAAGGCTTTATTCCTGCTGGTGATCTGGAAATCGGAGATATTGTTGTTTTAATCGATGGAAAACTTGCACGTGTAGAACAGTTAGATATAAAACACCTGGATGAACCGGTAAAGGTATATAACTTCGAAGTTGAAGATTGTCATACATATTACGTTGGAACTGATGGGGTGCTTGTTCATAATATGTGTGCTGTAACTCCGCCAACTGAGGGTAGAAATAACCAATTATTACTAGAGAAAAAACCCACTAGAAGGGAACTTGCAGAACAAAAACTAGCTGAAGCAGCCTCGGGAATAAATAATAAGACCATAGATTCTCGAACTAATATGGAAATTGGAAGGTTTATTGGTGATGATAGAGGAAATGTTTTCATAGAACCAGTAGGCGGTACTACAGTTCCAGCAGGAAGAAATGGTGTAGACACACATACACTATATCCAAATGGTTCAAATTATAATAGATATAACCCTGTAGGACATGGCAATAATACAACTCCACATGGTCATGGTCACTTAATGGGAACTGGACCGGGTAGAAGAGGTCAAGGACCATCTATTGATGTTTTAGGTAATGTAGTTCCGTTTAATAGTCCAGATGCACATTGGACAATTCATTAAGTGAGGTGATTGTATGACTGTAGAAAAACTATGTAATTCAATTTATCTTGGTGATAGGTATTGCGAAAAAGTTATTATAAAAGATAATATAATAATGTTTCAAATAAATCTAATTTCCAGGATTAAAGAGGGTGCCAGAGAATGGGAGTATTATAATGATAAGGATTTAGAAAACGGATTTTTAGTGTTTGATAATGTTATTAATTATAATATTGATAATGGTTCAACAATTAATGATGAAATTGAAGTTCATTATATAAGTAATGATAATGGGAATTATTATTTTATTGTTGAAGGAGCAGAATACCAAAATGATGCCAATACATATAAATGGGTAAAATTTGAAATAAAATGTAGAGATTTTTATTTGCTTCATAACAATAAAAAAATTAGAGAGTAATTTTGACAGAAGCTGAATGTATGTATTGCAGAGACTGGGGGCTGTCATCAAGAATAAGAAAATATTGAAGTGTCTTTTGATGATGGTTATCAGTCTGCTTCTGGTACTTAATTTTTCAATAGGGGTATCGGCAAGCACTAGTTATGATCGGCAAGATGCGGATGCTTGTATAACCATAAGTCAAAGACTCTCTGTCAAGACCAGCTATGGAATATTCAATGATTATCAATGCTTTATCACCTACAATTTCCCCTTTGTTAAAGCCGATTATAGTAAAAAAACCACCATCCCGAACCTGAATCGCCTCTCAGCTATACTGATGTCAGCCGATGAGGGTGAGGGTAGTGAGTCACGAAGCAACGAGCAATAATACTGTTGAAAAACCACACCTACTTTGATAGTAAAGGTGTGGTTTTTATTATGAAGATGCGGAGTATTTTATGCATGATGTGTTTAAGGAGTATGGTTATGGTATTTCTTTTGCAGGGAATATGACATCGTCGTTGGCTAGCGTTTCCTTAAAAATCCTCTCTTGGTGTTGTTTACCTATATCGTTTAAAACACCTTTGCCCAGAACGGTATCCATAATAAGCGTTTCGTATTTTTGAAGATTGTAGAAATTATGATACTGTGACACGGGACATTTATATGTAATATATAAAACTCCATTAAGGGATGATATAGATCGGTTTATTTTTATTCCAAATGTTTGTATTGTATTAAAAGCACATTCTAAACGGGCAAATAACGTAAGTTTATTATTATCGTTTAAGATGTCGTCTGTCTTGATGGACAAAATATGCCATGATTCGGAATCCATATTATAGACATCAATAGGAAGATCATCCAAGTATACACCAGTATGAGAGGCAATCAACTCTTTGACGATAAAGATAAATTCAGATTCTCGTTCGATAGGTTGATATGATTCTTTTACTGATGGCATTATACGCTCTAGGGCGGCATCAATTTTAGCTAATTCATCTTCAGCTTTGATTTTTGCATTAATTTCGTCCATTTCCGCCTGTAAACGCTTCATGCGTCGCAAATCGTCTCTTCTTTCAGCGGAAGCACGTATAACATTATCAGGAAACTCTGTTCTCCAAAGGGTATATGTTTTTTCTTTGTTTTTAAGCTGCTCAGATGAATCTGAATCTTTTGGAAGGATTTTTTTTCTCATTTCATACCAATCTCTTAAGAAACTATCACAATCGGATTTATTAAACTCTTTGTAGCTAAAAAGAGCTTTTTTATCGAAATGTAGAGATAGTTTTCCATCATGATCAACAGGATGTAAACCATAAAAATCTTCTAATTCAAATAAAATATGGTAAAAAGTATCCTTATTTAAAACGTCAGCATCAAAAAGAGTTCCCTCTGGAATATCTAGAGCTTTTGCTATTTCTTTAAGAGCCTTTCCTCTAGGGACTTTCAAATTCTTCTCGTATTGGAATATTCTGACACCTGCAGTGGAAGGAGTATATCCACACAAAAGTCCTAATTGTTTTTGCGATAATCCGCGCAATTCTCGATATTTTTTTATTCTGGAACCCAAAGATCCGGGTGAAATGTTAGTGTTTTTTTTGTGCTTACTTTTATCAGAAAACATAATTACTCCTTTCGAGATTCATTTACGATTATTATAACAGATAATTAATTTAGAATAAACTTAAAAAATTCAAATATAAAACAATAACTTTAAAAGTATATACTTGACAAAATCCATAATATGCGTTAGATTTGAACTATACGATGCATTTAAAAGTTTATTTTGTAGACAAGGAGTGAGGATATGGATAATTCTATTTTTATTGGGCCCAATGAAATAATGAATGATTGGAATGTTTCAAAAGCAACGGCATATAACATTATAAAAAGGTTAAATTGCGAGCTTAAAGAGAAACATCCGACAGCTCTGATCATCGCAGGCAAGGTTAATCGTATTTGGTATGATGAGGCTTGCCTTAAGAAGTAAACTGTTTAATGAAATTAATGACAATGCGTTAGAAAGGAGATTGGTATGGAATATGCGGATTTTTTAACGGATTATGGAGATATTCTTCTTCCGAAAGATATTATGCAGATTCTTCACGCAGGGAGAAACACTGTATACAGCTATCTAGCGGATGGAAAGATTCGCTCTCTAAGAATTGGTAATAAATATAAGATACCAAAGCTGTATTTATGGGAGTTTCTGTATCCGGGTAAGGAGATTTATATGAAGGAGGATTAATGTGTGGGAAGACGCAAAAAGAATGGTAACAGAGCAGAAGGAATTGAGAGTAAAAGCGGCCATTTGTATATTGTTACATCCAATTATATTACAAAGGATGGTGTAAAAAGCAGAAAGAAGATATGGCACAAGACAGGTCTTACTGATACTCCGGAAAACATAAAAAAGGCATCGGAATTAAGGTTTAATCTGATGCATAAGAGACCGATTATTTCGGTTGACAGAAATATATCATTGCCTGATTATATTGATCTCGCTATAGAGAGAAAGAAACGCCAGGTGAATGATACAACTTATGTTGCATACTGTCATAGGGCAAAAAAGATAAAGGAATACTTTCCTGATGTAAAATGTAGAAATTTGGATGAATACATGGTTGAAAGATTTCTTGATGATCTATTCATAACATATCAGATTCAACCCAGAAGCGTAAAAGATATAAAGATCTTATTCAGCAGCATTATTGATCAAGCGGTCAAGGATGGCGTAATAGTGTATAATCCGGTCAAAGCTGTTGTGATTAATAAGAACCTTTCAAATGAATACGCAAAAGAAAAGAAGGATGATGAGGAGTTTTTCTCATATCAGGAAGCTCAGCTTTTTCTGGATAGAATTAAGGAACATGAGCTTTATGAGCTTTTTTATAGTACATTGTTTTTTGGACTTAGAAGGCAGGAGGTACTGGGATTACGTTGGTCAGCGATAGATTTTAAAGAGAAGAAGATGTATATAAATCATACCGTGACCAAGGCGGATAAAGTTAGAAGAACAAATACAACCAAAACGTCTTCTAGTGCAAGGTCGTATCCTTTGACTGATGAGCAGCTTGAAATGTTTAGCAGGCTTCGTGATAAGGAAGAAGAGTATCGGCGTGATTGTAAAACGGGATATTTTGAATCTGATTATATATTTAAAAAGAAGGATGGAACACTCTATTATCCTGATACAATAACCAAAATCTTCAATAAATTAATCAGCCAGATACCGGAACTCCCGCAGGATATAACGTTTCACGGATTAAGAAGTTCATGCGTGTCGATACTTGTTCATCAAAATATGGACGTAAAAAGTATTCAAAAATGGGTTGGACATGCTGATATAAACACAACTTTAAAGATATATGCGAAGGTAAAAGAAAAGGAAGCAAAGCAGGGCGTATCTATGGCTATGAAGGGTGTAATTCCACTTAAGGATTATACAGATTAACAAACGATTATAATTTGATTCATCAGAGCAAAAAAGTAAGAAAATCTACGCTTTTGGTAGAAAATGGTAGAAAAATGAATAAAAATAGTGGGCTTTCAGATTTGTAAAAGTCTGAAAACCCACGTAAATACGTAGTCGGTGCGACAGGATTTGAACCTGCGACCTCTGCGTCCCGAACGCAGCGCTCTACCAAGCTGAGCCACGCACCGTTATTAAATTGTTCTGCGACCTCTGCGCTTCGCATTTTTTCAAACACCTATACAGTATCTACTTAAATAGGTCAATTGTCAAGCTGTTTTGAAAAAATAAGATAAACAAGATAAATATGATAGGGCAGGCTCTATTTATATTTTTTCGTGATTTGCCATCTAATTTATGATAAAATTAAACCGTATGAAAGCTTCAAAAACTTTGCGTAGTATGGGAATGATTGGTATTACATAGTTAAAGTCCAACTGCAATTCGGTTACAGTGGAACAATTAATATAACAACATGACTTATAACATTAGGGGGGAGTTATAGAATGAAGAACGAAGCTAAGATTTTGGGACTGTCAAAAAAAGTATTTTTTGGTGTTGTTACAGCATGTGTTATCGGTATAATAATCGGCTCTTTCTGTGATCTTAAGATCAATGAAAGTATCGCAAATGTTACCGAGACAGGCTCGTATTTCGCGGCATTTGGATGTTATTTTTCGTATTGTTTATATCCGGCGGCCGGAATGTGCCTCTACATGGGACTGAGAAATAAGGGGCTTGTCACGGCCGGAAAACTGCTTTGTGTGATAGGATGGTTTCTGGCTGTTTATTACACAAACAGCTACAGTGGGGCCAAGTTACGTGAATTGATGCATTTTAAAGCGGGCGAGTCATCATTCTTTCTTGCAGTTCTCTGCTGGCTTATCATAGCGATGCTGTATATCTGGCCGATGATTGTATGCTATAAGCTGCTTGATGATAAGGATGCTGACGTTTTGATCGCTGTTGGAGCGGCGATTCTTGTTGCGGGTGTTTTGTCTGACAACGTGAATCAGTGGCTGAAGCAGGTCGCATCAAGACCGAGATATAAGTATCTTCTCACATTAGATGATCCGGCAAGCGAGTTTCGGAACTGGTGGGAGATGAGACCGAACTATGCAGGAAGTAATGACGGTTTCAAGTCATGGCCAAGTGGAAATATGACCATAGCTGCGATGATGTTTGCTCTGCCGATGATCACAGACACTTTTAAGGTTCATAGCAGGAAAGTGAGTATCATAGCGTTCATATTTGCTTGTGGTTTTGTAATACTTTACGGATATAACCGTATTCATATGACGAATCATTTCTTGAGTGATGTGTGTTTCGGAACACTCATAACATATTTGATATTTGTTGGCGTTAGCAAGGCTTTTTTGCCTAAAACAGATCGGGCTGAAGTATGAGTAAATGATTAGCCAGAAGTTATATATAAATGATATGAAAACTAAATTACATGAGGGGATAATATGAAGAAACGTATTAGCTTAATAATAATGGCGTGCCTAGCATTTTCGATGCTGCAGGGTTGTGGATCAAAGAAAGATAAAAAGGAAAATACTGAGGTGGCGAAGACTGAGGCTTCAAGCACTGCCGACGTTACAGAAGATATAACTATAGAGGATAAGACTGCAGAAGATAAGACTGCTGAGGATAAAACTTCAGATGAGGAGGTTGCAGAGGGTCCGACAGTTCCGGAAAAGCAGCCGGGACACTATGAATTCAAGCCTAAGGTTTGCAGTGGATACATGAAAGACCTCTTTGGCGAAACGATGTGTGAGACATGGTACAATCTGGTAGATGCAGTATTGGCAGGAGAGGATACCTTTGAGTGCCCTGATTATGAAACCTATCGCTGGGTTATGGGGCAGTTTCCTGAGAGATTATTCCCTGTACTGGTTGATGTGCTTGACTATCCGCTGCCTGAGGAAACGGCCGTGATCGACGGTATTGCACACTTTAATTATAAATATGATCATGAGCAGGTTTTAAAGCGTATTTCCGATTTTGAAAATATGATCGTGGAAATACTTAATGAATCGATGGAAGATGATTATTCTGATTTTGAGAAGGTCATCGCACTCTATAATTATTTTGCACATCATTACACATATGATTATGATCTCTATGAAAGGAAACAAGCAGGCGAATTTGTTGAACTGAGCAGTATTAACTTCCTGGATAAAGGAACAGGCATCTGTCAGGAAATATCGACAGCATATTCATATATGCTGCTTCAGGCGGGAGTTGAGGCGACTACAATGAGTGGAATACGTGGGTATGATAACATGTCTCACGCATGGAGCTATGTTAAGATAAACGGTCATGAGTATCATATTGATCCGACCTTTGTTCTTGATGATAATACGCTCAGTTATCTTATGATGAATGATGATCGCAGAAGCAATTATGACGATTTTGACAGGTCAACATATCGTATTACCAGCAATTATTCGCAGGATCATCCGGTTCCGGAATTTGTTGCCGATGATGACAGATTTTCACCTATCTGGAATACAAAGTTTGAGGCAATAGATACCGAGAAGGATATTCTGTATTGTAAATATATCGATGATAATGGCGTTTGGCAGAACCTGGAGTTTGATTATTCGGGGTATTAAATCGTAAAGGAGAGTGGTGTATTTGCTCTTTAAACCTATATATTATAACGAGAAGAAAAGCTATGGAGAGAGGGCTGCGGCTCTGGAGGAAGAGAATAGTACAAAGAAGCTGAAAGCAGCTTCTCTGGATCCGGAGCTTGGCGACAGATTGCGGGCTGTCGCTATAAAGAAGTTGAAAGATCCTGAAGTTTGTGAAATGGTTTTGATGGAGTTTTCTTCGGGGAAGCCGATGGATGGACCTGATAAATACAATGAGGAAAGATTTATTTCCGCTGCCAAAACGTTAAAAGGGCTGGGTGAGCAGAATAGGCTTGAAGAGCTCTTTGATAAGTGTGGCAGCCACCGCATACAGGCGATAATTGTACAGAATATAGAAAATACAGTATTGCTGGAAAAAGCTGCACTAAATGAAGCTGAAGCATATGGACCGTGGTATTTAGGCGTTTCAAGTAATGCCATAGAAGCGCTTCAAGATGAAGAGGTCCTGGCTGGAATCGCGATAAATGGCATGATTGGTCATGCTGCGGAGGATAGTGCTAAAAAAGTAAATAGCAGTGAACTGCTGCAGAAAATCGTGACTGAATCAAAGAGTATTTCTGCAAGAGTTAATGCTGTGCGTCGGTTAAATGATACAAGCGCAGTACTTCCTGCTCTAAGGAAGGAGCTTGCACCTGTTATCATTGCAAAACCGCTTGATTCGTATTGGGAGATCAGGCTTCTTGCATCGGCTCATGATGCAGCAGGTCGCATAATGGCGTATTGTACAGATACTCCGGGATCACTTCAGAAGGATTATCCTGATTGTATCAAATCAGATGAAGTTCTTCTGGCTGAAGTTGAGATAATCTATCCGTTTTTAAGAAACATATTTAGTGAATTGACGGATAAAATGGACACAAATGCGTGGGATAAGCTCCCAAACGTCTGCAAATGTATTAAGCTTCTGCATGAAAACGGTATTATGACCGAGCAGATAGAAAAGGATTTCCCGAAGACTATCGATTACACCTGTAATGTTGTGGACTATTCAGGGGGCGATTACGATTCAAGGTATTCTGCAGAACGAGGAAATAAGATAGATATATGGTAAATACAAGCAGAACGAATAAAACGATGAACAGGAAAAGTCCTTTGTAATTGGGCTGGAGGAAACTGTAATGAATATATACGTTGATTTTGATGATTGTCTGTGTGAGACGGCGAGATATTTCTCGGGGCTTATAGAAAGAATGTTCGGGCTGGACATTCCATACGAGAAGATAAGATATTTTGACTTACAGAAATCATTTTCACTGACGGACGATGATTTTGAGAAGATGATGATAGAGGCTCACAGGCCGGAGGTGCTGATCACTTATGATGAGACGCCGGGAGCTGTAGAGGTAGTTAACAGCTGGATAGACAGCGGGCATGAAGTATCAATAATAACCGGAAGGCCTTTCAGTTCCTTTGAACCGTCGCGTGCATGGCTGGACGAGCATGGGCTTGAGAGGGTTAAGCTGTATTGCCTGAATAAATACGGCAGAGACAATTTCATCAGAAACAGCAGTTTCAGCCTGGAGCTGGAGGACTATTATAAGATGCATTTTGACGTGGCTGTTGAGGATTCGCCGACAGCGTTCAAGTTCTTTGATCATCTGCCGGATATGAAGGTTTTGGTTTATGATCGTCCGTGGAATCAGGAGGCTGTATTTCCAAGAGAGAACTATACAAGATGCTTCGACTGGGAGACGATACGAAATATTGTTGGATAGTTTATTGTAGAAAAGATAAGTCTTGCTGATAGATAGTTTGGAGGCATAGGAATGTCAAAGAGTGAGAAGATTACAAAAATAGAAAATATAGATGTTATGGATGATGCGATAACTATAAACGGAATGCTTCTGAAGTTTCCGCTTTCCTACGAGGAGGTCAAGGCTGTGCTGGGTGAGGCGCGCCTTAATATTGATGAGAAGTGCGGAAAGCATATTTCGTATATTTACGATGAGCTGGGGATTGATTTTGAAGGATCGCCGGAATATCTGAGCAATCTGAAGAAGAAAAAGGCTTTTGTCGACAAAGATCATATAATTATAGGGATGACTCTGTACGTTACGGGTAAGAAGGTTTACTCCTTTTACGATACACAGCCTAAGGGCTGCTATAAGGGCGACCTGACTGTTCTCGGTGAGAGGATCGATATGGAAAATACCTGGAATGAAGCGGGTGGTTATGGTTATGCGCCACAGGGGAGGAACGCAGAGGGTAAGAAGGAGTGGCTTCATATGCAGACCAGTATTTATACCGAGGACAAGAAGCCGATATACGATGACAAGCAGATCCTGAAGGACGTAAATATCACTTTTAAGCCGGAGCGTCCGAAGAGTAAGGAGAATTATAATATCGTCATGTCGGACGAGGAGTGCCTTACATTTGATACCTTCAACTTCAAGCTGGCGGTCATAAATGAGCTGATGTATAATCAGGAGGTGCTGAAGCCGTATTTTGACATATATGATTATATGGCTTTTAAGAAGGGACACTGGAATCTTGAGACGATCAACAACGTCAGAGCGGCTGTGAATTACTTTAAAGAGCTGCCGATTCCTGCAAGATTGGCTGATCTCGTGACAGAGATAAATATGGACGGCGACGATGATATTTATATGAATATTGCGCCGGAATGGGACGGCGAGGACGACAGATTTGATTTTAATACGCTCACCGAGGCGGAGCTTAAGCAGTTTAAGAACCTGAAGAAGATGCTTATCTTCGGTAATGACAAGGATGCTGAGAAGCTCAGGAAGGTCTGCGAACCGCTTGGAATAGAGATTGAGCCGATGGGAACTATAGGATGAATATTTTAAACCTTGAGAATATTTCAAAAACATACATGAATAAGCCGGTCCTTAGCGATGTCTGCATCGGAATAGACAGCGCCGACAAGATAGGTGTGGTTGGAGCTAACGGAACCGGAAAGTCGACGATGCTGGCGATTGCGGCGGGAAAGGTGACTGCTGACGACGGAAAGGTCGTTATGGGAAACGATATACGTATCTCGTATCTCCCGCAGAATCCGGAATTCGACATGAATAAGACGCTTCTGGAAAATATAACCGATGCGATTTATGCCGGCGGAGATCACTGGGATAAGATGGGCGAGATCAAGGCGAATCTGGC
>JAEEGL011992897.1_pt1 | contig 27079 bp, 25 predicted proteins | sample 9134231 | NCBI WGS metagenome assembly JAEEGL01 (sample SAMN16246548, study PRJNA631951) | gut metagenome | biome: gut microbiome; feature: rumen; material: fiber-attached | host: Bos | place: Iran: Karaj | collected 2018-10 | reverse complement strand
TTTCGTAGCGAGAGGCGGGCATGATCCGCCGACCTCATGATTATGAACCCCTTTACATTATTCGTGTATTTCATTGAAAATCAATCTATTGCACTCTTAAGCTTTCAGTTTTCTTTTTTCACCACCTGAAAACTTAACGAGTTGACACTCACAAAGATAGAAACAAAATAAAAATCACCAAAATATATCGTTGTTTTTTCTGACCTCATACCTATAAATCATCAGTTTAATTTCTATTTCATTTTGTAGGTAGGTTTCAAAATGCAAATAAGAGTGCATTGGAACACTGAATGATGAAAATCCAAATAAACCGTATTGATTTTTATGAAAACAGATAAGATTTGGATGAAATTCAATACGATTTTTATGAAAATAGATAAGATTTAGATGAAATTCTATTATGTTTGGATGGGATTTTAAAGAATTATAGACGAAAGCAGATTGAATAGAGTATTTCTCATAAATAGTTATGACATTAACGGAATTTGTAGCAAAATATCATTTAACTCAACCAATCAATTGGGAGGAAGACGACATCAAGAATGTTTCAAATATGATACAGACGCTATGGAACACGTTTAATGAACGATACCAAGCCCAGAATAATGGTGTAACTCCCATTGAATTAGAAATTTTCTATAAATGTCTTGTCAATTGGTTGAAATCTTACAACAAACTCTCGGATAAAATTTATTGGACGGATGTACATGACATTATGGAACAATTAGAAAAGATGTATCCATTTGAAATACATTCTTTACCAATTATCGAAAAACTTTTTGGGACAAACGAAGAAGCGTTGTCTGTTTTTAAAACACTCTGTGATACCTGTAATGATTATGTGGAGCCTATTTCACAAATGCTTAATTGGTATAAAATGTCTAAGGTATATACAAGTACGTGTAGATTATTAAAGACAAAAATCGAACAAGTTTTTCCAGAAGTAAAAGGTGAAACGCACCCCAAAGAATATCTCCCAAATGAAGCTGCAAAAAAAATCTATGATTTATGGAAATATATTGAGAAAGAAAATCAATTGAAATATGCTACAGGATATTTATTAGAAGGAATGAACGAAGAAACATTTTTCGGTTGTATTCAAAAACAAGATTTCTCATCATTGAATCAAAAAGGAAAAACCAACTCCTTACTATATACGATTTACTTATTATCTCTTGTTTATGGGAAAGATTGGGGAGACAAGGCAGTTGTGTCAATAATAACAAACGACTCATTCAAGGGATATACCTTAAAGGATTGCCAAAAAGCCACAAAATTTGAGGCGAACAAGAAGAAAGAGTTTTCTAAATTAAAAGATGAGTTACTTAAAAACAAGAATCTTTTACCTTAGTTTCCGTATCTTCCTTCTCCTAAAAATCAATAGCAAACGACAAGTTATTGATAATCAACGAAAATGATTTCTATCTTTTTTAGGGACGGAAAATCTCCGTATCTTCCGTATTCTATGTTTGCAATGCAACTTCAAAAGAAGTTGTATCACGTAAAGTGGTTAGTAATAAACTAAAAAATAGATGCAATATGAAATTTTCATTTGAAACAATGCCACAAGGTATCAACGTGTTGTTGCATAATCAAACCCAACACACAAAATCTATTAACTTGTTACAGAAGTCGATTCAGGAATTAAAAGAATCATTAGACCGTGCAAACAAATTGGGACAAAACGAATGGTTTTCGGTTCAAACACTATCGGAATACCTGCCTGAACATCCCGCTATTCAAACAATTTATGGCTGGGTAAACAGGAAAGAGATTCCTTACTCCAAACGAGGGAAAACACTTCAGTTCAATAAAGCAGAAATCGACAAATGGATTCGGGAAGGCGGATGTAAGAACAGAAGAAGATGGACTGGTATAAAACGATGACGAAAGTAGTGCACATTTTTTTGTTTTTGTAAAAAACATCTTATTTTTGCATCGTTTTCATATATATTGAAAATAGTGCAAAATGATGAAAATATGAATGTGCAGATATTCAACAAGGCATTACAAATAGAAGTCATTCCAAAGAAGGAACTGCGTCGTGATGGTATTCCAATTGATGTTTGGACATGTTTTGAAGTTGGGAAAACCTTGTATAAAGACATTTCTTTTCTTTTACTAAAACAAACGGTAGAACAAACCTATACTCCAAAACAATTGAAATATCTTGCTGATTGTACAAGTAAAAGTTTTGGTATGCCCGTCGTTTTTGTATTCGACGAAATTCCTTATTATCAACGAGTTCGCTTGTTCGACAAAAACGTTTATTTTATTGTGAATAATAACTATGTGTTCCTTCCCAATCTTTTTATCAATACAAAGGTAAAGGACACGGCACATCATTCAACGCTAACTGCAACAGCACAATATTTGCTGTTGTTTCATTTGCAAAAAATGAAATTAAACGGATTCACGGCAACGGAAATTGCAGAACGCACGCCACTACTTTACACAACCATTACTCGTGCCATAACGGTACTTGTTGATTTAGGTTTGTGTGAGATTGAAAAAGATGCGTTACGATTCAATCGCATAAATTTCTCATTGCCAAATAATGAATTGTATGATTTAGCAAATCGATATTTTATCAATCCCATAAAATCTATCTACTATTGTGATGACGTTAAAGCTCCAAATCTTTTATTGTCAAATATCAGTGCTTTGTCAAGATATACTATGATAAATGACGATGAAATAGTAACCTATGCGATTGATACGAATTATTTAAAATCGCATAAAAATGATTTTAAAAATCTTAATCCGATTGAAGGTAATTATAGATTGGAAGTTTGGCAATATCCACCAATTGCGACAAATGAAAATACGGTGGATAAAATCTCGTTAGTATTGAGTTTACAAGACAATGACGACCCAAGAATAAAAAAAGAAGTACTATCAATGATTGAAAAAATATGGTAACAGGATACGAATTATTCAAGAAAGCGATGAGCAGATTTTCCGATAATTTCATCATTATCGGTGGAACAGCCTGCGATGTGAGTTTGGCTGATACTGGTCGCACACGACATGTCACAAAAGATATAGACTTGATTGTAATAGTTGAGAATCTCACGACAGAGTTTATAAAAAATTTTTGGCAATTCATTAGAAACGCAGGTTACACAATAAGCAAACGAGAAAACAAAGTCGGTGAGAAAATATATGCTCTCTATCGTTTTAATCGCCCTGTACAAAAAAACTATCCTTGGCAAATTGAATTGCTGTCACGTCAGTCGGACTTTCTCAAAGAACCGACAAACAAAATTGAGCCATTAACCGCCGAAGATTGTATGTACAGTCTTTCTGCCATAATTATGGATGACGATTTGTATCAATTTGTTGTGCAACATAGCGAAATGCGTGAAGGACTGCGAATGGCAGATGAATATGCCTTGATTTGTATGAAAATGCGTGCATATTTGAATCTAAAAATCGACAAGGAAAATGGAGAACAGGTTGACGATAACGATATAAAAAAGCATCGCAGAGATGTATTCAATTTACTTGCTACAGGTAAGGTGAACGAAAGTGTTGTTGTAACGCAAACAATCTATGAAACGTATCAAGCCTTTGTTTGGGAAATGAATAACCTAAACAATGAAAATCCCAAGGTGTTACCACAATCATTGGGCGTCAACCCAATAATGATAAGTGAGTATTTTGATTTGTTGAATGACCTTTTTGTTCTTGAAAAATGAAAATACAATATGTAAGCGATTTGCACCTTGAATTCAAGGAAAACACTCAATTTCTAAAAGAAAATCCATTGGAAGTCAAGGGGGATTTGCTAATAATTGCTGGAGATTCGACATATCTTGACACTCCCACGTATCTTTCCCATCCGTTTTGGAGTTGGGCTTCAAAAAATTACAAAGACGTCATAGTCTGTTTGGGAAACCACGAATTTTATCAATACTACGATATTGCATTGTTGCAAAATGGATTTTGCGGAGAAATAAAACCCAATGTTCATTTTTACTACAATTCCGTGATTCATTACGGTGATATTGATATTATTGTTTCCACACTTTGGGGACACATCAATCCGTGTGATGCGTACGTTACGGAACACAGCGTAAGCGATTTTTATCGTATTCGTTGTAATCAGTTTCGCCTGACTGCCGATACATTCAACGCAGAAAATGAAAAATGTGTCACGTTTATCAAACAGGCTGTCCAACAAAGTGTGGCACGAATAAAAATAGTTGTAACGCACCACGTCCCAACGCAATTGGCTGTTGCCGAGGAATTTATAAATAGTAGTATAAATGGTGTTTTTACGTGTGATTTAAGCAACTTCATAACTGATTCCGACATAGATTATTGGATTTATGGACATTCTCATCGCAATATAGATTGTGTATTAGGGAAAACAAAAATCGTCAGCAACCAACTTGGTTATGTTTTCAATGGCGAACACCTAAACAATGGTTTCGATGGAGCAAAATACTTTGAGATTGAATTGTAAAAGACTTCGTTCAAAGCACTACAATCCCCGAAAAAACTTATATTTGCCATAGTGTATATACGAGAATCAATTCTACGTGCTATGAGAGACTTTGTTTATGTTGATTTTGAAAATATGGGTGGGTTAAAGAATTTAGTGAAATTAGATGGGGAATATTTCTTCTTTCTTGGGAACACTCAAAATTCTATACCGAAATCATTGGTGTTGGAATCCACAAAAGTTAAGATTAATTGGATAGAGATTGAGGGTACAGGGAAAAACGCATTAGATTTTCATATTGCATATTATCTCGGAATAAATGCTAATGAGAAAGATGTTCGACATTTTATTTTGTCAAAGGATAAAGGTTTCGATCCTTTAATCGCAACTCTAAACAAAAAGTACAATCCAAATTTTGTAAAACGAATAGTCAGTTTGAGTGATATTTCTGTAGAAAAGCAAAAAGGAGAAACCCCATCGCAAAAGAAATCTCCGTCGCTTGATAAAGTGAAATTCGATAAGTTATTGAAAAGTCTTAATGCACTACAAAAGCCGAAACGCCCCAAAAGCGAAAAAACTTTGAAAGGTTTTATTCAATCTATTTCGGGAAAAGAAAAATGGTCTGATACCGATATAAAGGAAATGATTGAGGAACTATATCGTAGTAATTATATCAGTAAAGGAGCAAACAATAGAATTTCTTATTCTAAATAGAAAATACGGCTTATGCAATAAGAAATCGAACGTTAAAATCTAAAAAATTGTTATTGACTAACGACCACTAACTTAACGTTCAAATTAGTCTAAATGTTGCCAACTCATTTAATTCTTACAACTGGTAAAACATTGCTTGATTTTTCCGTTATTTTTTTGTTTATTTGTATTCAAAGTAACGCCGCCACGTTTGGTAAGTTGGCTTCCACGTGCAATATTGGCGGATGTTGATGGCGTGGTCGCCTTTTTAATGTAAACCAACTTACCACTTTTTAATAAACGTTCAGTTTATATAGAAAGTTTAGTTTTTTTAAAACTCGAGTGGTAAATTTTAAAATTTGTTACGTTATGAAACGAAAAATCACATCACTACTGTTTTGTGCAAGCGTGATTTTTGCGTCTTGCGGAGGAGGTTCCTCGTCTAAATCCGAAAATAGTCAAACCATAGAAAATACCGATTCCTTGTCCGATTCAAAACAATGTGATTCTGTAATTATCCCTACAGGACTTTCTAAAGAAGACAGCATTGCCATTATCGAAAATTGTACAACAAAGAGTCCTATTTCCGTAAGTGACTATCTTGGTTTGGCTGAAGTACATTCCATCGAAGGATGTATCAATTATTACGACTATATTGAAAAAGCAAAAAATGATCCTGAATATGCCATGTATTTGCCCACACATCGTGACTCTGCGGCAATGCGTTTGGCAAACCATTTTATGCGAATGAACTACGTTGCAATGCACAACGGTAATGCAAAAGACAAGTTGCAATGGGCTATGGCTGTCAATGCCGTCATAGATACGTTCTGTGTGTCAATGCCTTCTATTGCCAAAGATTCTGTATTAAACGAAATCACACGTATAGTTGGAAAATATTCTTCAGGATGTCAATTTGAAATGAATTTTGAATGCTATGTATCGTCATCGATTGATTATTACCGTACCATCGAGTCTTATCGTCAATTTATCAATGCGGTGCCATCGTCCATCAAATCGTTGGTACAAAAAGAATATGAAGCATGGCATGACCTAAACAATGCTCGTTTTGTTTTATGGCGCGATGTGTCGTATATGCAGGAATGGTATAGTATGAAACCGATGGAAATCGAAGGTTACTTTGAATATTTGTCAAGAAATCGTCGTGCAGAGTTGGATGTGGAACGCTATATCATACTTTTTGGAAAAACATATCAACAAAAAGGAAAAACCATAACGAATACGGAATGGAAAGCTTGGATAGCCAAAAGTTCTGTTCCCGAAGATATTGACGATTTGAAGGCGATGGGCGAAACCAACCTAATCCCCAGCGATAGTATTGTTATACCCCGTGTGAATGAATTGAACTCAACATTCACGAAATGGATACAAGCCCGTAAAAATCTTTCTGCTGCTTTACCCAAGGAACAAGGTCGTTCGTATGACTGCATTACTGCCGATATCCACAGTCGGATTATAGGGAAATTGGCACCGATTGTCCCCTATGCCTTTAGACATTCAGAAGAAGAATAAAGAATTTATAATTTGTTGGCTTGTAAAAAATTGGATTTTAGCAGGAACAAGTTTTATCTACTCGGTACTCACACTCTAAAATCCAATTCAAAAATCGAGTGCTTTCATGCTTACGCCAGTTGCTTTACGTCCGAAACGTGTTCGACAGTTCAAAAATATAAAAAATTGAATACAAAACAAAAAAGCACCTTCAAATCCGCCTTCTGCAAACCCTAATAAAGGGCGGTTGCGAAACTCAAAAGTGCAATGCAAAGGAACGAAAAAAATCAAAAACGTATGTAAAGAAAATAATATTTTGAAATATAGTTATTTATACCTTATATTTGCCTCAAGGTTTTTGTGGATTAGCACCCGACAACTTTTAAAAGAAGTTTCGTCTTACCGGCAGTCCGAGAACCTTTTTTTGTTAGAATAAAAGTTCTTCAATATATTTTTCTCAGTTCCTGTTTTTTACAAATGGAAAATTATTAGACAAAAAAAACATTAAGCCCATTTATTTGCATTATAGAAATCAATCGCTTATCTTTGCATTGATAAAAAATGGCTCATTTGACGGTTTGCTTGTTACCGAACTCGATTTTGAACCATTTTTTTATGGATAGGAATTTGTACATTTTTTAATGCGAATGGTGGTACAATTTTCAATGATTATTTACAACAAATATGCATAACCTTTTACGTAGTCAAAATTTATTTTCGATTTTGAGAGATTTTTTCATCTGCGTAAATAGGTTGCGTACCACGTATGTTCCTTTGCCTTATAATCTCGGCGGCGGATTGGCAACTGACACAAAGAAACAAGTACCATTTTGAACCACGCCGAGATTTTTCAACGAGAGAACATGTTAATCGCAAGTAAAACAAAGGATTTCTATGATTTTATGGTCGGGAAATGGGGAATTGACCGTAAAGTGGTATATAATCGTGGAAATAATAAACTAATTGATTCCAAGTACTATAAGGCTTGTGTTGGCATGAATGAATACAAATCATATTGGCTGTTTGAACGTATTCCACAAAAAGACAGGCACGGCAACTGGATTCGCAAAACATTTCATTATCTCAACGAACCTAAATGTTTGGCGATACTTTGGACTGGCGACACTTACTACGTGCGTGAAGTTATTCTTTATTATGACAACAATGGAGTTTTATGTTCCGAATGGCAACCATTTTCAGGAAAACAAAAGTGGTTGTTTGGAATCTCGAATGTTGAACTGCATCTAAAAAGGAACTCCGACGCTCCCGTGTACTTTGAAATATGTGGTTATGATTCACATTGTTGTGAAAGCACAATTTTAGAAAATCCTATACTTGATGGTTCAAAATTTGTATCTTTTCTCAACCCAGAACAGGTTTATCTCGACATCTACTCATACATTAGCAGGCGCAATGAAAAGGAAATCACCGACAACCGCACAAACGATGAAAAAATCGTATGTAACGGTTTCGACAGAAAAGCAAGTTTTAGGAATGTGAAATAACAATTCAAAATGGAGAAACGCCAAGGTTTTCATACCCGATTACGGCGATACTCTACCTCGGCGTTCTCTTGTGGTTGGTATAGGAGTCGAACCTATGTCAGAACATCCTTAGTGTTCCAATCTAACTTTATTATTACTCGCCAAGCGCGTTGTGCATCATAGTATCAGAACATCTGCAGTGTTCCATTCTAATCTATTGAACTAACCAACCGTATAAGCATTCAGGGAATGAATTTCTCTGAGCCTGTCAAAATTTCAATGCAAAGAAAAGTGTAAAAAACGCAACCTATTTACGTAGTGATTTTTTAGGGGGACTAATGTTTTTTTGTCAGTATCACGATGTATTCGTTGCTCATTGTGGCCGCTTTAACACCTGTTTTATTTGTTGGACTGTTTTTTGACGGCATACGCTTGTTTGGTATTTCGCGGACAATAGTGCATTCGTGGTTAAACCCTTGTTTTTCAAACATTTCAGCGGTAAAATAGTCTAAGGGGATTTGTATGCCTTTCACCGTTCTGTTGCCAACCACAAAGCAAACTCGTCCACCTTTTCTTATTTTAGGTGCAATATGATATATTGAGGTATAATAATCATTAAGAAATGAAATAACTTCGGAATGACGCTTTTCATCGGCACTTTTTATTTCCTCTAATTCGTCATTAATTGATTTCGTTTCAAACTGTTGAATGGCTTTTTTGTTTCCGCCCATGAGTAAATTATCGAGATTTTTTGCATTTGGAAAATCAAACCATTCGTTTGCCCAACGAGAAAACTGCCCGTATGCCACTGTGGTATGACTATCACCATATGGTGGTGACGTTACAATCATATCTACAGAATTATCTGGCAAAATCTCATCAGGAATATGTGATACAGTATTAAAGTCACAAACCGTTGCTTTTGCCGTATTTAATTGATTATAACGCTTTAATCCTTCTAAATTGCGATAAACTTTGTTTTCAAATAGAGCAAACACATCAGGATTAAACTGACGAATCTTGTCTTCGCTCATTCGAAAACGTTTAAATTCTCCATTTCGAGTATATGAAACCTCACGTACAACTTCGGAAAGAGCAATTTTGAAAAAAAGTTGCTGACTTTTATCGAAAGTATTGATTATCTGCGAGATATAGGATAGTTTCAATAGAACATCTTCGGAATACCAAAACAAATAATTTGAAATACGTGAGAAATCAGTTTTTAAGACTTTCTCTATCGAAAAAACAAATGGAAATAATTGTATTTCAGCAAAATATGATTCGATTTTTGAGATGTCGAAATGTGTGGTTTTTGCTTCCGAAATCAATCGGGCTAATGGATTGATGTCGGTACCGATGCTTTCAATACCTTTTAGTGACGCTTCAACCAACGATGTACCACTACCCATATAGGGGTCAAATAGCAGTTTGCATTTCCCTTTCGGGGCATATTGTTCAATAAGTGTACGTGCCACCTGTGGAATCATCATTGCAGGATATGCATGATAGCAATGCGTAAACTCCTTAGTATCAGCAGTTTTAAAATTCCAGTTACTATCAATCGTACGATTGTACATTATTGTCACTTGTTTCTGCAAATATAAAAAAAATATTACTCACAAAATGAGAGTATATATAAATTTTTCGATACGTATTTTTACTCTCAAAATAAGGGCGTTTATGGATTCAAAAAAGACGGATTTTCAAGAGCAAATCATTCAAAAAATTAAGAATTTAAGAACGGAACGAGGTATTAGTCAATTGTCGTTGAGTAATATTTTGGACATTTCTGACGGGCAAGTTGGGAATATAGAGAGTCCACGATTCCCACATAAATATACATTGAAACAAATATATACATTTTGCTCGTTTGTTCAATATCCGTTAGAAAACCTTTTTCTTTCTGAAGAAGAACTAAAATTAAAAAATTCAATGCAATTATTAATCAAAAAAATAATACAATATGACGAATAAAGATAAGATTATCAGTAAGTTTCGTGCGGTCAAGAAAATGGGATTTGTTAAAAGCAGAAGACGGAATAATACAGGCATTGGAAAGACATTTGAAGACTATGTTGGAGTTGTTGAAAATAATATTGGCAAACCCGATTTATTTGGCTTTGAGATAAAATCCCATAGAGAAATTGCCCAATCATACATCACACTTTTCACCAAAAGTCCCTCTTTCCCTAAAGGGGCAAATTCTTATCTCAAGGAAAAGTTCGGCACACCATACGAGGATAATCCCAATTTGAAGAAAATGCATACAAGTATGTTCGCCAATAAATCAAATAGTTATGGTGGGAAATATGCGTTTCAGTTGATTAACGATAAGAAAAAACGAAGTGTATTCATTGCAGTGTTTTCGTTGAAGACAAAAAAGATTGTGGATTGTAGCTGTGGATACACGTATGATGATTTGGAGAAAGTGATGAGAAAAAAACTGAAAAATCTTTTTTACGTGACCGCCGAAACAAAAAAAGACAAAAAGAAGACTGAGTATTTTTGGTTCAATAAAGCAGAAATATATGATACACCATCATTCGCCAAGTTCTTGAATATGCTTGATAAAGGGTTGATTATGTATGATATACGAATTGGCTCTTATCATTCGGGAGAAAATTATGGAAAAGCACACGACCACGGGAGCGGGTTTCGAATTTTAGAAAAGAACTTGAGCAAATTGTACGCAAATAAAGAAGAGGTTGCTTGATTTACATAGGTTGGAAAAATAAGAAAGGCTGTTACGGCGGATTATCTTCAGTGAAACTATCTAGTACGTCCAAAACCGACTCCGTACTCGCACCTTTCTTATTTCAAAACTAACGCAATGGCATCTTTCATATTCACCTCGATTTCGGCAAGCGAACGACCTTGTGTGATGGCGGCAGGCAATTGCGAACATTGAGCGACAAACCAACCGTCATTGTATCGTACATAATACGTATATTTTCCGAGACTCATTGCTCTTCCACGTTCCAATCTTTTAATTCTGTTTTTTTTCATAAATACTGATAGACGAGGCTCTGTTTTTTTCTCATTTTCACTATCAATCAGTTTTCGTAATTCCTCCTCATCAGCTATGATAGACTGTTCAATAGTCTGCCGTATAAACATTATGCGGTTTCGTATCTCGTTTTTGGCGTTTTTGTTTAGTCTAATTGTAAATATGTGTTTCAACGCTTCGTTCAATCCCGCATCCAAGCACTTGAAGTAGTTTGGAAATTGCCGGCTATCTGATAAATGTTGTCCATCTTTTCTATCCACGATTTCAAAACTAAAGCGCTTTAAGTTTTTGGGGGATACAACATATTGCACAAACAAGCCATACCGATTTGCCAAATAATTACGAAGGTCAATCACATCGGGGGCAAGCAAACGTTCATGTCTTGCACAGAATGGTAAATCAAAATTACAACATTCTGAATACGGAGTCGTGTCGCCAAACTCATAAAAATCCTCCGACCATAGATTTGCAGGCCAAATATCAGTGAATAACGATAATGTTATCGCCGTCTTGTAACTAATTGGATGTGTTAGCTTTAGTTCCATAATAAATATTCTAATCCTACAAAGTGGACCCTCGTGGAATCGAACCACGACCTTAAGATTTTCAGTCTGACGTACAGGCACCAGCCATACGCAAGGTCCATAAATTTGTTGAAAACAGAACATAAAACATTCTTGAGAATTGTGTTGGATTCGAACCAACGTAGGCGCTAACCCCTGGTTTTGCAGACCAGTCCATTTGACCACTCTGGCAACAATTCAAAATAGAGAAACGCCAAGGTTTTCAGACCCGATTACGGCGATACTCTACCTCGGCGTTCTCTTGTGGTTGGCATAGGAGTCGAACCTATGTCAGAACATTCGTAGTGTTTCAATCTAACTTTATTATCACTCGCCAAGCGCGTTGTGCATCATAGTATCAGAACATCTACACTGTTCCATTCTAATCTATTGAACTAACCAACCGTATAAGCATTCAGGGAATGAATTTCTCTGAGCCTGCCAAAAATTTCGATGCAAAGTAATGTATAAAAAACGCAACCTATTTACGTAGTGATTTTTTTTTTGAAAAAATCAAATTTCTTTTGTGTTTTGTTCCGATTTGTGCAAAGTATCATCCAACGAAGTCAAATATTCTTCTTCCCCACAGATATTGCATTTAACATGCAAATTGGTAGTTGAAAATGGTTCGTCATCTTCTACTGATATTATTAAGCAATAATCCAATTTACCACAAGATTCAAGATGTTTGTCGAGAAAATCGTAAAAGCAATGGTTTTCTTCCTCTGAAAATTCATAGTTAAGTTTCATTGGAACTCTCTTAACCATTGGTTTATATCTTTTGGAAATTACAGTAGAAATGGACAAATAGTAGGTCATTTTACCATTTACATCTATGCTCCAATATTCTTCTGAATTTTTCAAACGAATTCCTTTCAATATTCCATAATTTAGTGGAATTCCATACTTATCAAGTTTCATTAGTTTAACTTCAGTACCTAATAATTCAATAGCATCATCAACATATCTTTCCATACGATAGTTAGATATTACTTCACAGTATTTTTTTAATTCTTGTAAACCTTCTTTTGTCGTTACATCAAGTATTGCATTTTTATCATCTTTTAATGCTTGAAGGTACTCTATATAGTTGTTTACTTTTATTGACTTTGCCATAATGATTATTATTTATTCTTCTACTATTTCAAGTCTGAAAATACTTAAATGGTCGTGTTTATCCCATACTTCCTGTGGTACTTCTGCACCATCAAGACTGCGTATTAAATCTTTGTATTCTATAGGAGCAACGGCTACTGACATATCGAAACTGTCGCACGTGTCTATCTTATCAATAGAAGGTTGATATACATCTATAACAACGTACAATTCCTCATCATTCAAGTATTTGACAACATTACCCCGTTTGAAAGGAAGAGGAAGTTGTATATATCGCTCCGACAACATTGCCCAAGCCCAAGCCACACTTTTATTTTTTGCGAGATGTCTTTCTTCTCTAATTGCCTTTTTCAATGCAGACGGAATCTTTATATCAATATATGCCAAACAATCTTCAGCAACTCCAAACTTTCCTAACGTATATCGACCTGTTATCTCATTCGTTTTTGTATAATATTGTTTAACTTCAATGTATTTATACTTTTCTTGAAGTGTATTTGCTTCATCACCAACAAAATACGTGCGTGGGTATTTCTTTATTCTTTTCCAATCCTCGTTGAAAGAATTTCTTCCATACGCAATAATGTATCTATCTTTCCAACTGGTATTTAATTGTCGCCAATTGTTTTCGATTCTTTTAATTTCATACTCCAAATACAATCTATCAATTTTTGTCAAAAAGGTTGCATCTTCCAAATCATACAAAAACCAATCAATTCTACGATTGCGTTTATCTATCGAATTTATTGCAATGACAATCATTTCTTGTGGAGTAAACATCAAATCTTTTGATTTCAAATAATCTCGCAAAGTCTTTGAGTCTATATATTCCAATACTTTTTTAGAATATTCTTTTTGTGATTTTTCATTTGCAACATAATTGTGAACCAATTTTCCCTTTTCCAAATGAAAATATGGATTTTTGGGGCTTAATTCAATTTTGGGTTGTTCAATTACACCCTCTTCATAAATAGGATATTCATAATACCAATCATTTTCCATCTTGTACACAGTTGATGGAATATAGATAGAATCAATTAGGTCACCACAAAAAGAATCTGCTTCAATAATTTCAACGCCTTCTGGAATAACGATATGCGTACTATTTCCAGCAGAAAAAGTGTTCCCAATTCGTATTATTTTCAACGCTTTTGGAAACTCTAATTCGTCAAGCATATCATATCTAAAACAACAAGCAGGTATTTCCTCTATTGAATCAGAAAATTTGAAATGCTTCAAATTAAAGCATGCAGAAAAAGACCATTTGCCAAGTTCTTTTACAGAATTTGGAAGTTCTATTGATTCTATTTCATCACAATCTTCAAAAGCATTATCACAAATCCTTATTAGTGTATTTGGAAAAGTTATTTTCTTAAATTTATATGACCGAAATGCAGCAGTACCAATAACTTCAATGCCATTTTCTATTACTATATTTTTTTCATCAGAAACGTGAATCAACATCTTTTTGTCCGATGAATACACTTTATTATTCTCAAGTAAAAATGTTTTTGTATAAGATTTTGCATACACTAATTTTACTACAAGAGGTATTTCCTCGAAATCCTCGTATACATCATTTAACAAATAATCTAAATATGTTTCGTCTTCATCAAGCGAAAATGAAAGTTCTGCATCTATTTCACAATCAGTCATATCAATCATTTTGAAATTCTGATTGAGAATTTTATCGCTTACTATTTTAGATTGCGAAGATTTGATATTCCCCTTGCAAACAAGACATTCAATATCATTGTTTTCCTGCAACCATTGCAAAAATTCTTTTTCGTTTGAATCAAATGTAAATTCCTTTGTTATCATAATTCGTTTTTTTCTTTGTTATTAAAAAGGCTGTTTCGGAGAGTGGACTGTTTTGCCGTCCCTTTACGTCTTGATAATTTTGTTTTTCGTTCCGCATCCGAATCCCAGCCTCGTTATTATTCAACTAAATGCCCGAATATCCACATCACTCCACTTATAGACTCATTTGTTTTAGGTTCTCTCGTAAAAAAAGATTGTTTAGCGTAAAGTGGTATTTTGATTTCTTTAGGCTCTTCGTCACGTGAAATGTAAATATTCATCTTGTACAAGTCCATACCCGCAAACGAAGACAGTTTTACATTCGATACTGGCGATACAAATTGTAAATCATCTGGATAGTCCATCGAACAAGGAAATAAAGCAACTAAATTACTCATGTCTAAAGTTATTGGCTTTTCCAACTCTTCACATTCCTCCTGATTACCATTAACTTTATTGAAATCATTTGCCAATTTGTTTGAAGTTTCTTCGTCAAGAGTTATCGATTCCTGTTGTGCTGAACCACAGTTATATGCTAATGCGGATAGCATAAATTTGTATCGCTTTCCTTTCTTGTATTTGTCTTTATTTTTGAAATACATTGTATCAAAAAATCCAAAACAAACGCCTTCCGAAGGGGTTGAAACATCTAAAGTTGCTTCATATCCATTAGACCATTCGTTTATATATTCTAAATCGAGTTCAACAACAGTTCCTTTATCACTATATGGATAAAGAGAAGATAAAATAACTTTATCTTTTTTAACTTCATTAAGAACGAGTGCTTTTATATCATCTTCACCAGAAAGTAACGAAAGTATTTGTTTTGGATTCTTACGTCTTTTTAACTTTACATCCACAATTTCTTGTGGTTTTCCTTTTGCAATTATGTCTGCAAGATTTTCTTCCATAAAACTTTCAACACCATCTGTGATAGTATTCCAATGGTCTCCGTGTCCTTGTTCTTTATTCATATTTTTTACTTTTTATAAAAATTAAAAAGCAAATTCGTTCACATTAAATGGCGACCTTGCTACCAACTTCCGACAAAATTGTACAAGGGAGCGAATTTGCAAGACGTGTCGGCGTTACTTAAATTTCAAACCAAAATTCAACGTACAAAAACTTTGACGTGGTTCAAAAAGGTACTTGTTTCTTTGTGTCAGTTGCCAGTCACACCGCCAAAGTTAATATAATTTATATCCTGTATCTTGAATAGTAACATTTTTTAATTCAACAATATAATCGTAGGCTTCCCAATCTCCATCTTCAGATTCAGTCAAACCATCAACCGATTTTACTAAAACTGATTTTTCTTTATCGAGAATTCGCCTTCCTTTATCATTCAATTTGTAATTGCAATAGCGAACTGTGATGGACTTTACAACTCCTTTGATTATTGAAAAAAATTCATCACTACAATGACCTTGATAATGAAAATCTACTTGACCTTGATAGTCAGGCAAGTAATTATCGGAAATTTTTACTCCATACCAATTTACGTGGCTTCCTGTATGAAAGGGTTTCCCACAGCATTGCATCTCCCAAATTTCATATCTTACTTTACAAGTTTCCTTAGTTTCAATTGGACTTTGCAAATTCTTTCTTGCTTCCTCATCTAAACGATACCAACTATCTTCATTTTGTCTTTCCATAGATTGTCCCATTTTTCCTATATGTATAGTCCCATAATCGTACCAACCACCAAAAACAATTTGATAACCATTTTCAAATTCAAAAATGACATCATCAATGTAATTTTTCGCTTCTGGAATCAGTGTACCTCCTGCTTGATATGGCATATTTTGAGTTTTTGTAACTCTTATATTTGTTATTGGACTATATAAAATTTTTCTAAAAAATAAATCACTTTGCAAAAAATGACTTCCTTGATATGATTCTATATTTTCAAGTGGAATATTGTCAAAACCATAAGTAACAAATCCTTCTTCACAAAAATTCAATTCAAAATTCCTGTTATCGTCCAATGTTAACACAATTGGCTCATCAATCTTTGCAAAAGAAGAAGCAATTGCTATTCCCCAATCATTTTCTGAATCAAATTCAATACCGACGAAACGAGTTTTTATTATAGACTTTCCAATTAAATCTATAGAATGCAAGGTTTTATTTAGTTCATCAGGATTTGTAAATGCTTGATGATTAAACCTTTCTTCATCAAAAATATTGTCATTATTCATTGATATATTTTTTTACGATACAAAAATCTATACATACTACGTAACCTATTTGCGTAGTCAAATAAAATTTTACTATTTTTGAAAAAATTTTCATTTTTAAGGTTATGCCAGCAAGTAAAAATGCTCTTATGCGTTATCAAACTATTGATAATTGTTTACAAAGACGAAATCGTTTGTGGACTCTTGAAGATTTAATTGAAGCCTGTTCCAATGCTTTGTACGAATACGAAGGAAATACGAATGGCGTGAGCAAACGCACAATTCAACTTGACCTTCAAACAATGCGGAGCGAAAAACTTGGCTATAACGCTCCTATTGTGGTAACCGACCACAAATACTATTCATATTCAGACCCCAACTTTACTATTCGTAAAAGCCCTATAAATCAGCAAGATATGAAAGCAATAAACGAAGCCGTGAATGTAATAAAACAATTGAGTGGTTTTTCGGAATTTGGCGAATTGGAAGAAATTATCAATCGTCTTGATGACCACGTTTCTTCGTTGCAAAACAAGAAACCAGTATTTTTCTTTGAGAAAAATGACAGATTGCGTGGCTTGAACTACATCAATATGTCGTACAACGCAATCATATCAAAACAAACTTTGAAAATCACTTATAAATCGTTCAAACAGACAGAATCACAAATATTTAATTTCTCGCCTTACACACTTCGAGAATATAGAAATCGTTGGTTTTTGTTTGGCAAACGAGCAAGAGTAAATATGATTCTTAATCTTGCACTCGACAGAATTGAATCAATGGAACTTGGCAACAAACATGATTATTATGAAGATGAAAATTTTGACCCAGAACAATACTTTGAAAATATTGTAGGTGTGACAAAATATGGGAATACAGAGAAAAACGTACATTTTTGGGTGAGCAAAGAACACACGCCATACGTTATTACAAAACCATTTCATAAATCACAAAAAATCGTAAAACAATACGAAGATGGTTCTGCCGATTTTATGATTCGAGTTATTTGGAACAAAGAATTGATACGTGAATTTTTAGGCTATGGCAACGGGCTGATTGTGAAATCACCTCGATTACTCGTAAAAAGAATTAAAGAACAAACCGAAGGAATGTATAAGAACTATAACGAACAGAAAGAAACTTAATATCACCGTTGGTAACACTATGTATTTTGCCTAACATAACTTAAACATAAAAAAGAAAAATCGGCACACGGTAGAAGCCTTCTTGCACTTGATGTATCAATGCATAATAAAAAAGTATCGGTTAGACCTGCTCGGTCACAATGACAATGAGATTTACAGTCCGATACTCAAATTTGTCAGAGGACGCCAGACCTTAAATGGAATTTCCTCTATCGTTCATTCCTATTGGTACACAGCATACAGGCGATTTTATGCATTGGACAAATTTTTGTAAATTAAGTTGTTCACTAAACCACAGTGCAATTCCGTGGACGTTAGCAAACAACTTGACGAAGCAAAATTATAAGCCAAAGACGCAACCTATTTACGTAGTTATTTTTTTTATAAATAATTGAAGAATAACGAAAAAGCAACGTCAAATTGTACTTTTTTCAATATGAACGGTGGTACATTCGTCAATGAGAATTTTCCTCTTGACCGTGCTTTGACGGTGCTACGAGAAAATTAGACGGTGAACTGACCATAATCCGACAATTTTAGACCGTGAATCAACAAAAAACTGACGAGGAATTGACGGTGATTTGACCTCATACGTCAAATCACAATCAAATCACGGTCAATGCACAGTCCAATCACCGTCGTTTCACAGTCAAATCACGGTCTAAATCGGTCAAATCACAGTCAAGCCACGGTCAAAGCACCGTCAAGAGGATTTTTCCACGAAAATTCCGACAATTGTGGGATTACAATGGCTAAATTTCAGCGACTTATGGATGAGTTTCAACGAAATTTGCGAGAGAATTCCGAGAAAGTTCCGAGACATTTGCATGAATTTTCGCAAATGTCTCGGAAACACACGGAAATGTCGCCCAAACACGTCGAAACACGCCCAAATGTCGTGCAAACACGTCCAAATGTCTTGGAAATGTTCGGGAAATGTCGCGGAAAAAGTCAACAACTTGAAGACAAATCCCTTCACATGCTTTTATAAAAAGTATTTTCTGAAAATTGAATTACGCCCTATGCTTTCCTAAGGTATAATCTATCACCTGCCGATTTGCAATATCCGTTTTTGCCCACTCATATACAATATAAAATCGTCCTGCAACACTTTGCTCCTGATGACCAAGTGATTTTCCTATAACACTTCGGTCAACGCCAATTTTATCAGCATATGTCGCCCATGAATAACGAGCATAATACATAGTTAAATCATCAAAATCAACAAGTTGCCGAAAACTGCGAATGCGTTTTGCTACGTTGTCCTTAAAAGTTTTATAATTTTTATAGTTGTCAGCAAAAGAAAACAAATGCTTTTTCCCTTTGTATTTATTTAACAAATCAAGAGCTTCGGGTTGTAAAGTTATTTCAACTTTCTCTGGTTCAAACCTTTTAATTTTGTTTCGAACAAAAATAATTTTGTTTTTCTTGAGATTTTCAGATGTCCAATAATAAATGTCGTTCAAGTTTGCACCACATAAATAAAAAGATAACAGGAAAACATCACGTGTTTGTTCTTTCAAGACTTCATTTTCTGTAAACGTTAGATTTTTCAATTTATTAAACGACTCAAGGGGGAATTCTTTTTTCGCTTTTCGTACTGACTTTATTTTAAAACTCTTAAACGGATATTTTTCTGTAACTTCATCAGCAATAGCACGATTAAAAATCAAACGCAAATTCCTAAAGTGAATTCCACGAGTATTAATACTTTTACTTTGTTGCTTCCAAGCATACTCCAGATTTCGAAGAACGCCAGATGTAATATCGTCAAAATAAAAATCTTTGCCATTAAAAAAATCAACGAGTAGTTTTAAGGTTTGCTCCAACGACGCACGAGTATTAAACTCGTAATAACCTATTATGGAACGAGCATAATCCATAAATTTCATACCTTTTGATTTTTTTACTTCATCAGAAATGAGATACTTCTTGATTTCTGGTGCATTCATAGAATCAACATTTGTACCTAATCCTTTTAATTTGTCTTTCAAGTTGAGTAACGTTTGTGTTATTTCTTGATTTATCTCCTTTGAATCTTTTTTGTGATATGAAACATACTTGTCGTTATTTCCTTTTAGAAAATACTTTTCAAAACAAAAAAATCCGGAAGTAATGTCACATGTTCGACTTTTGTGAGACAAACAATAAACAATAGGATATTCCCCATCGTTGTTGGTATATTTTTTTGATAGTTTTACGTTAATAACAGCCATAATAAAAATATAAAATATGAAAACATTTAGATTTTTTTTGAGCTCTTCGAGAGCAAAATTGCAATGTTTACCTGAAAACTTACTTGAAAACTTTCTCTTTTTTTCAAATTGATAAGAAAAAATAGAAATCGGGTAACCGCCGTAATAGATAAGGTTTGGAGGGCTATGTGACCGCTTTTTCGGCACAAAAAAAGCATTTACATAGTATAAAACTCGTAAATGCTTGAAAATTAGTGATATTAGCTGTAGCGAGAGGCGGGCATGATCCGCCGACCTCATGATTATGAATCATGCGCTCTAACCAGCTGAGCTACCTCGCCATGATTTCTAAATCGCTTGCAAAAGTAGTTTTTTTTTTTATTCAAACAAATGGATAAAAACTTTTTTATACTCATTCATAAAAAATCTATTTTAAGTATATTTGCAACAGAAACAAAAGACAATGGGTTTCATATCTTCCATATACAATCCTCCGAAACCTCGCGGTTTCCACATGCCTACTCGTTACTACGACAAGCAGAAGGAAGAGCGGGAGCACAGACGCGCCGTCGTTTTACAAGAGGTTAAACTTGAACAAGGCGAAGAACTGCCGAAAGGTACGTTCGTATCGGACCTACACAGAAAATTCGAGAAAAACAAAATTTCAAACCGACGTTCCAAAGACGGAAGCCTGAAAACGCTCGTTTTGCTCGCTTTTCTCATTTTTCTTGGCGTGTACTTTATAATGAGAATGTAGTATGTCCGACATCATCCACCTTTTACCCGATTCCGTAGCAAATCAGATAGCCGCCGGCGAAGTGGTGCAACGACCAGCATCGGTGGTCAAGGAACTTGTGGAGAACGCAATAGACGCTCACGCGACCGACATCACGATTTCGATTGTGGATGCTGGCAGGACAACCATTCAAATCAGCGACAACGGCGTGGGTATGTCGGAAACCGATGCAAGAATGGCGTTTGAACGACATGCAACGTCGAAAATCAAAGATGCGTCGGACATTTTCCATATTCGTTCCATGGGTTTTCGTGGCGAGGCATTGGCATCAATCGCAGCCGTTTCGCAAACGGAACTCAAAACGCGCCAAAAAGATGCCGAATTAGGTACAAAAATCTGCATTGCGGGGAGCAAGATTGAATCGCAGACACCAGACGCCTGTCCGCAAGGAACGACGTTCACGGTGAAAAATCTTTTCTTCAATACGCCGGCACGACGAAAATTCCTGAAATCGAATCAAACGGAATTCAATTACATTCTTGCCGAGATTTATCAGACGGCGATTGCAAATCCACAAATTTCGTTCACCATCTATAAAGATGGCGACTTGTACGCAAAATACGACAAGGGAAACTTAATGCAACGCATTGTAAAAATCTTTGGGAAAACAATGGAGAAAGGTCTTCTTCCAATCGAGGACGAATCGGACATAGTGAAAATATACGGTTTCGTCGGCCTGCCTGAAATTTCTCGGAAAAACGGGGCAAATCAGTTTTTCTTTGTAAACAACAGATTCTTCCGTCAGAAAAGTTTTCTTAGTTCGGTGCTGCGAGCCTATGGCAATTTGTTGCCACAAAAGGAATATCCGCCATTTTTCATCTTTTTTGAGATTGACCCGTCGAACATTGACGTGAACATTCACCCGACAAAGACAGAAATCAAATTCTCCGACGAATTCAATATCTGTCAGTTGCTCGAAGCCACGATAAAATGCACGCTAGGAAAGAACAACATCGTTCCCTCGCTCGATTTTAGCGATTCGGCGGACTATACCGACATGTTTTCAAAAAAAACTGACCGACCTGTCACGCCACCAACAATCAAATATAATCCCGAATATAATCCGTTCAAGACTAAGAGTTCGCTGTCGTACCCCAATCAGCAAGCAAATACAAGGAATTGGGAGAAATTGTTTGAGGAATACGAGACAAACAAGAAAGACGAGTCGCTCCATTTTGATTTTTCATCGGGAAACACTTGTGCCGACGAACAAACAAAGGAATTGAGCATTCAGTTTTGTACGCAGATTCAAAAAAAATATATCCTTGCTTTTGCAAACGAGAAAATCTATGTAATTGACATTAAAAGAGCTCATTACAGAATGTTGTACGACCAATTTTTCGACTCGTTCACGCACAAGCAGATGCCATCGCAAAAAACGCTGTTGCCAATTCGTATTGACCTTACGGCCGACGAGTCGGAAACGCTGAAAACGTTGCTTCCGCAATTGCAGGAACTTGGATTCGACATTGAGGAATTCGGGCAAAATTCTTTTGTGGCAAACGGAGCACCCGCCGATGTGCCTATTGGCGAATTACCACAGGTCGTAACCGATTTCATCACGAATTACAGCGAGAACAACAAAACCGTGAAAGATTCCGTGCAAGAACAGATTGCACAAAATCTTGCAAAGGCGGCTTCATTATATAGAAATCCTAACATGACGGTTGAGGAAATGCAACATTTTGTTGCACAACTGCTTCAAAATAAATCATTTACGATTACTCCCGAAGGACAAATCGTAACCATTATTGTAGAACCCGATGATTTGTTAAAAAAATTTAATTAGCATGAGTTACTTTCGTCCATCAGGTTTTTCAATGCTGACACCCGTTGTCAAAAACTTACTTATAATCAACGTTGCCTGTTTTATTATAAGTTGGTTCCTGGAAAACATAGGTTACAACGTTGCCAACGATTTAGGGTTACATTACATAAAATCACCGAGTTTTCGCCCCGTGCAGTTCATTAGTTATATGTTTATGCACGCAAATTTCGAACATATATTCTTCAACATGCTGGCATTGTGGATGTTTGGCCACACGCTCGAACAATTCTGGGGAAGCAAGAAATTTCTCATTTATTATTTGGCAACGGGCATAGGAGCGGGAATCGTGCAAATCATTGTTGCCTACATTCACCTACAAACGTTCGTGATAACCGACGAAATGTGGGATTTGGTACTTACACAGGGCGACGACCTCATTCGTTCGGGCCGAAACTGGGTTGACGGCACTCTCGGAAGCGTAAACGCGATAGTGAACGGAGCAACCGTAGGAGCATCAGGAGCAGTCTTCGGGCTTTTGATGGCATTTGGAATGTTGTTCCCTAACGCAGAATTGTACGTTTACTTTGCAATTCCAATTAAAGCGAAATGGTTCGTTTTGATATATGGATTGATTGAATTATTTAGCGGTATTAGAAATTCCGTGGGCGACAACACTGCACATTTTGCCCACCTTGGAGGAATGATTTTCGGCTTCATTCTCATAAAATATTGGCAGAAAAACGGAACACGATTTGAATAATGAACATACAAAACGACATACTACGAGAATTTAAGTCTGGAGATTCGCTCACCAAACTTCTGCTCATCAATGGTGCGGCATTTCTGTTACTTTGGATAATTGAAATCATCGCAAGTATCTCATCTACGGGGATTTACAGTTTCACCTTGCACAATATAGCGGCTCCGACAGCAGTGATGGCCTTGCTCAAAAAACCGTGGACAATCATAACGTATATGTTTTTCGACACATCGTTCATCAACTTGATGTGCAATATGTTACTCATGTTTTGGTTTGGCAGAATCTTAGTTGATATAACTAACGAGCGAAAACTGACGGCAATCTACGTTCTTGGAGGTTTTTCAGGAGTTGTACTGCCTATTCTCGTCGGCTCGTCGGCCAACGGTTTCTTGCTCTCGCCAATAGCCTCGATATTGGCTGTCATAACGGCAACAGCCACGTATGCGCCAAATTATAGAGTATTTTTGCTTCTTTTCGGTGAAGTTTCGCTCAAGATACTTGCAATCATAATCGTTGCAATAGAATTGCTGCCAATGATACACCTTGCTTCACAATCATCGCCCCAGCTCCTCGCACTATCGCTCTGCAAGCTTGGCGGCGTCGCCTTTGGCGTTTGTTGGGCACTATGCTACAAAAAAGGAACTGACATTGCACATTGGTTTGAAACATTCCTGACGCAATTAACAAATAGGAATAAAACTAAAAATACATTCACATATACAAGAAACAATAAAAGAGACGAAGAATATGTGTCGTATGAAGAGGTAACAAAAACAAACCAAGAAGATATTGATAGAATACTGAAGAAAATAGCAGAATCTGGATATAATAGCTTAACAAAAGAGGAAAAAGAAACGTTATTCAAACAAAACAACAAATGAGACTTATCGTAAGAATACTGTTATTCGTCTTGAATGCACTGATTTCACTTGCATTGCTTTGTTGTATTCTCGCCCAATACATAAACCCGAGTTCGTTTCCCTATTGCGAACTGTTGGCGTTGGGGTTTCCCATCATAGTGATTATCAATATAATAGCATCTGTTTGTTGGATAGTTGCCAAAGACCACAAACGGTATTTTCTCATCTCGTTCATTTCGTTGGTGCTCAGCATTCCCACGCAGTTACACTATGTTGCGTTCGGAAACGATGAAACGCCACAGGAGAAAAAGAACAGCATCAAGATAATGTCGTATAACATTATGGCATTCAATTATTTGGGATGGGAGAAGAACAATGAGATAAAGCAACAGATTTTTCTGTATATCCTCAAGGAAAATCCCGATGTTATTTGTCTGCAAGAATATCACAACGACAGAAACGAGAAATTCATAGTGCTTGACAGCATCAAGCAGCAGATGAATCTCTCGTATGTAAACTATAACAAAACTTTCACCATAGGCGACCATTATTTTCAAGGAAATCTTATTTGCAGTCGCTATCCCATTGTCAATTCGGGGAAAATGGATTATCAGAAAACGGGAAATTCCACCATTTGGGCCGATATTGTGAAAGATGGCGATACCATTCGGATTTACAACAGTCACTTGGAATCGTATCGGTTGTCGCATGAGAATAAACAGACTATCAACGACTTAGGAAAAGTGCAAAACGTGGAGATTAAAAACGTGGAAAACGTCGTTACAAAACTCTCAAAAGCAATTACCAAACGAGGTGTTCAGACCGATGAACTCATCTATTCATTGAAAGAATGTCCGTATCCAATCATTTCATGTGGCGATTTCAATTCTCCTGCCTGTTCCTACACCTATCAGGCCATTAAATCGTCAAGAGACTTGGAAGATGCGTTTCTTGCTGCCGGAAAGGGCATTGGTGCAACGTTCAATTGGTGGCCGCAGTTACGCTTAGATTATATCTTGGTCAGCCCGGAATTCAAGTGCTACAACTTTAAGCGCACTGGCTTGAAAGTTTCCGACCACTTTCCAATTTCCTGCGTTGTTGAAATAAAATAATCCCACGTCATCTCGAACGAAGCGAAGCGTAGTGAGAGATGACCTCAATGCTTCACGATGCCCACCAATAGTGTATTTTTGACACTTTGCACAGTGACTAAAAACCTCGTCTTTCACATCCGTTTTTCCACAAAAAATTTTACCTTGCACCAAAATTTTTCATGTACGGACGTGGTGTGCCGCGTCCCTACGAAACAAATGATAACATATTGAAAATTAAATATTTATGAAAAATACATTTACAAAAATCTTTTTGTGCGCATTCGCACTTTTGGCAACTTCGGCGGTGTTTGGTGCCGCTTCCGATGTAATTTCTTCGGTAACTTGTGCTTCAGGAACTACTACGTTTACCATTACGCGTAGTACAACCACGTACCCTACAAGGGTGTATTACCGCACGTGTGATGGTTCTGCGGTTGGTGGTGTACATTATGCGGAGGAAGCCGGCTATATTGATTTTGCTACTGGAGAAGCCTCAAAAACAATTACTATTACAAAGTATAACGTCGCAACAACTTCAGTTTATGCCTATGGCGAATCTGCCTACAGATATTTCCGCTTGGAGGTGTGGAACGATTGTACGCCTTCCAAGTTTTGTACTTGTACGTTGGATGGCAATACTATTGTAAGCAAAGCAACTATATATGATGCGGAGGTTTGTACGGACGAATATCGTAAAACCATAACGAGTTCTTCGCGAACTGCTGTGGTTTCTGTCACCTTATCAAGTTTAACAGACCAATTTTCAGAAACGAGAAAGGCATATCTTTCCGCTGTTAAAACAGTGGCTTCATGGACGGAGTATAAATATATGGCACGAGCAGAATTTGATCTTTGGGATTATATGAGTGCAACTTCATCGTCTTGTGCTTTTCGGATGATGATACATAATCAGTCAAATTATATTACGTATAGTACATCAGGCGATGGTCGTCTTGCTGCCGAATTTACGCATGTGAATCCGAAAGTCACAAATGGTAGAGGCAAATATAAGTTTCCGGTCGCCAATGTGAATAACAACACTACAATGCCAATAACTAATCCATCGTATTGGAATCATGGTGTGAACGATATACTGACTTTTCATCATTATGGCTATGAACCTAATGCGTACAATGTTAATAGCACGCAATATATAGAGTTATATAACCCACAAAACGTGTCAGTGCAGATACAAGCATCAGACGACATAAACGCTAATTCAAAGTATAGTTTTGATGCCAGACTATATCTGTGTTTAAAGGATAATAAAGGTGCCGCTCTATTAGAGACCAAAGTCAATAATAATAAAATTTATGCTTCGGGTGATAGAGTATGGATTGCCCTTACGTTCGATAGAATTGTAAAGGTAAATAAATCGTCATTCACCATTCCTATAAATATTGACGGTGTTGATCAAGATTTTACATACGGAGGCGGTTCGGGAACAAACACATTGTATTTTTATGGTAATCCAACTATTACGTCAACATCAGTAACAACGGCAACGCCTTCATGGGTTGCAAATAATACGGCTCAATTGTTTGGCGATTGGTTCAAGAATGGATGTTACTATTGGGGTACAGAATTTACATTAAAAATAGGACAGAAATACACGGTTACGCTTAACGCAAACAACGGAACCATCAACTGCAA
>JAEEGL010363287.1_pt1 | contig 27079 bp, 24 predicted proteins | sample 9134231 | NCBI WGS metagenome assembly JAEEGL01 (sample SAMN16246548, study PRJNA631951) | gut metagenome | biome: gut microbiome; feature: rumen; material: fiber-attached | host: Bos | place: Iran: Karaj | collected 2018-10 | reverse complement strand
GAATAACTACGGCGTTGTCTACGAGATGATCAATGCCAAATCCCTGGCACAGGAGATTGCGGCCAATCCTGACAGACTGGATATGTATGCAGACATGATCGCAGATACATTGAAAGTTCTTCACCATACTGAATTTGAACCGGGCTCGCTCACTGATTCGAGAGAACGGTGCAAAGCTGATATTCAGGCTACTTACAATGCCGGATTTTACACGGATGCTCAAGTCGAGCACCTTTATAAGATCGTCGATCAGATCCCTTACAGAAATACGTTTATCCATCAGGATTTCCATCCAGGCAATCTAATGATGCAAAACGGAGAGATCGTCCTTATTGACGTTGAAGATTCAGGTCTCGGTCATCCGGTTCTTGATCTGTCATCGATGTATCTTGTCTATGTCACAGCTGCCAAGACGAATTGGAAGTCGACGTACATGGGAATTAACAAACAACAGTTTGCGCGCATTTGGGACATCGTTATCAGGAAGTATTTCAATACTAATGATCCGAAGGAGATCGCTGAGATCAACAGGATCCTCGAAGGTTATTCGATGATCAAGCTTATCAGGGGACTGGCAACCTCACCTTCTGTTCCGGGTATTCTCCGCAAGCCCCTTTCGGCTGCGAAAAAGAAGACTATGTTCAAGGTGATCGATACCCTTCATCCGATCCCGGAGCTTTAAACTGTTCAGGAGATCGAAAATGACAGACAACGTGATCAAACTTCCCGGTGTATTGAACACAAGAGAACTCGGAGGTTATCCTGCAGGGGACAGAACCGTCAGGAGAGGAGTTCTCATAAGGAGCGGTGTTCTGAATAAAGCCACTCCCGAAGCGGTGCACATCCTTAGTTCTGAATATCATGTGCAGACTGTTGTCGACTTCCGCATGAGCGGTGTGCGTGGCGGTGCTCCTGACAAAGAGATCCCGGGGGCTGAGTTCATAAGGCTGCCTGTCGTCGAGATGGAAGATTATCTGTCCAGGGTTAAGGACCTTAAGATGGCAAAGCAGTTTATGTCAGGCAACACAGACCAGAGAGCCATGATCGACATGGCATATGAGAGCGGTCTTCTGAGCCCTGAGATGTATGTCCTGTTCCTCCTCGGTGAAAGGGGAAAGAAAGCGTATGCGGAGTTTTTCCGGATACTGCTCAAAACAGATCCCGGCAGAGGTGCAGTTCTCTGGCACTGCGTTGACGGCAAGGACAGGGCAGGTCTTGCCACTATGCTTCTCCTTAGTGCACTCGGTGCTGACAAACAGACTATCCTTGAAGATTATCTGATGTCCAATTCAGGAAAAGAAGAAAAGCTCGCGAAGATCCGAATGGACTGTGAATCGCTGGGTATGCCTCCAGACAAGATAGAGGCGCTACAGTTCACATCCGGCGGAGTTTTCGAGCACTACATGATACATGCGATGGATACGCTTGAAAACAAATACGGCAGCGTACACGGATATCTGGCGGATGAACTCGGACTTACCGGAACGGACATCGACCGGCTCCGGGAAAGATATACGGTGTGATCGGATATCTGACGATTCCGGAGGCTCAAGTGAAAAAGGGAGATCATTTGCCAAGGAAGGCGTTTACGATCCCGCTGACAAACAGCATTATAATCAAGACAGGAAGCACGAACTTAAAAAATCCTATCAGCTTGGGACTCATCTTTATTCCCTTACCGGTGTTAACTTCTTTAAGATAGTTTTCGACTCCCCAGCCGTGTTTCGACAGGCAGAAGAAAAGGAAAACAAGCGCTCCTGCCGGCAGCAGGATACTGCTTACAATAAAATCCTCACTGTCGAGGATATCGCGGTTCCCGATAATATGAACGTTCTTCAGAACGTTATATCCCAAAACGCAGGGAATGCTTCCTATGAGCATGATGATGCCGTTTATCAGCACGGATTTCTTTCTGCTCCATCCGAAATTATCAATTGCTGATCCCACGATGTTTTCGAAAACAGCGATAACGGTTGAAAAACTCGCAAATGTCATAAAGATGAAGAATAAAGCCCCCCATAACCTTCCGCCCGGCATATCGGTAAATATGCAGGGCAATGTGATAAAGATAAGTGAAGGGCCTTCTGAAGGCTCTATCCCGAAAGAGAAACAAGCAGGGAAGATGATAAGACCGGACATTATGGCAACCATGGTATCAAGCACACATATCCTTATTGCTTCTCCGGTGATCGCGTATTCTTTTGACATATAGCTTCCGAATACCTCTATGGAAGCAATGCCGAGACTGAGCGTGAAGAATGCCTGATTCATTGCCGCCGCTATTACTTTTATCAGGCCGGTCTGTCTGACATTGTTTATATCCGGACGGAGATAGAACATGACACCGTCTCCGGCATTTTTAAGAGTCAGGCTCTTGACTGCGAGCACTGATATCAGACCGAGAAGTCCGATCATCATGACCTTGTTTACGCGTTCGAGACCTTTCTTTACGCCGAAACTCAGAACAATAAATCCGGCTACAACAGTTATACCCATAAATATGAGCATTTCAGCAGGATTGGCAAGAAGATCCGAAAACTCGGCAGCAACAGCCTCTTTGCCGACGTTATCGAATGATCCTGTAATAAATTTCCATGCATATGCAACCATCCATCCCGCAACGGTCGTGTAATACATCATAAGCAGACAGCATCCTGCTATGCATACCCAACCGTGGAGATGCCATTTACTGTTCTTCTTTTCCAGCAGTTTATATCCTTCTACGATCGTACGTCCGCTTCCGCGTCCGATGCTCAGTTCCATGGTAAGAAGAGGGATGCCCATGATCACAAGGAAAGCAAGATAGAATAGAACAAAAATGGCTCCGCCGTTCTGCCCGGCAACATAAGGGAACTTCCATACATTTCCGATCCCGATGGCACAACCGGCACTTACCAAAATAAAACCGAGTCTGCTGCCAAAACTTTCACGTGGCTTCTGTTCCATCGAGAATCACTCCCAAACCGTAATTACTTAAACTATGAGTTGTATTCTATTATGACGTAATATATTAAGCAACGGAATTATATAGCTTAATCCTGAAGATGATACGGAAAACCGTGCAGGATCTGCGGTTACTTCAAATTTGCTTTGGCTTAACAATTCACTAACACAAATAAAATACGCGAAATGTAAGATGAATTTATAAAATCCCTGAACAACAAGGGTTAGAGAATGAAGCAGGAGGATCGGTTATGAACAGAATATCTTTAGCGAAGATAAAGGCGGTTTCTTTGATGCTTGTCATCTGTGTGATAGGCACAGTGTTCTCCGGTTGTGCCGGCAAGACTGGTAATGATTTCACGCTTTGGGAGAAAGATGCCAAGTCCCTTGCCGCGCTTAAAGAATATGTTGCTGACGTAACAAACAAGAATTCCAAGAATTTTATTCCTGAAGAGGACCGTATTGCCGTATTTGATCTTGACGGTACACTTTATGGCGAGCTTGCCCCGATATATGTGGAATGGTGGATGTATGCCTATCGTGTAAACGAGGACTCATCTTTTCAGGCTGATGAAGCTGAAAAGGAAGTAGCGGATAAGATCGTTGCTTCGGCTAAGTCGGGAAAGATCGACGATTCCATTGAACTCGGTCACGCGATCCAGAATGCAAGAGCTTTTGCCGGCATGACAATTGAAGGTTATGCCCAGTATGTCAGGGAATTTGTGAAGAGAGACGCTGTCGGATTCAATAACATGACATATAAGGATGCTTTCTACAAGCCCATGATCGAAGTAGTCAAGTATCTTAATGCTAACGGCTTTACGGTTTATGTATGCAGCGGTACGGACCGTTTCATGTGCCGTGAACTGGCTTCAGGAGTTCTCCCGATCGCGGAGAATCATTTCATCGGCATGGATGTAATGCTCAAGGCACGCGGGCAGGGAAATACCGACGGACTTGAATATGTATATGCCAAGGATGATGAGGTCGTAAGAACCGATGAGCTTCTTATCAAGAATGTAAAGATGAACAAGGTAAGTATGCTTTCAAGAGAATTGGGTAAAGCGCCTGTCCTTTGCTTCGGTAACAGCAGCGGTGATGAGAGTATGGCTGCTTACACGACACAGAACGAAAAGTATAAGGCCAAGGCATTCATGCTGGTTGCCGACGATGATGTCCGCGATTACGGCAACGTCGAAAAGGGCAATGAAAAGGCTGAAAAATGGAGATCCAAGGGATATGAAGTAATTTCCATGAAGAATGACTGGAAGACCATCTATGGCGAAAAGGTTATCAAGACTTCAAAGTAATACCGCAGGATCACAGATCAGAAAAACACGAATAATCAGGGCCGTCCGGACAGGGCGGCCTTGTTATTGCATCCGGAGAATACTTCATATTTTTTCGCTTTCTTGATATTTAAAGCATAGATTAAGTCTGCAGTGAAATATAAGATAATAAGTAGAAAGAAGGCTTTTGAAAGATTATTCGGACTGCAGGTTAGCATAATGAATACACGGTACGATGAAAAGATAACGCGAAGACTGTTTGGGTTAACGTTTGGTTAACGTATGATATGTTGCCGGCCTGGCAGGATGCCGATCCGGAAGGCTTGTGGTTATATTTTGATATGAAAAAAGTGCAAATTTCAGAAAAAAACTCCGTGCAATACTGTTGATACATCCGTGAAGTATGATAAAACCGTAAGCATAAGGAGGCTGAGTTATGTCATACAGACTGTTGATCGTTGAAGATACTCCAGAACTTCTCGAGGCCATGAATGTTTTCTTTCGCGAGGAAGGCAAGGGCCTTTGGGAGATAGTGACTTCATCAGACGGCAATGATGCGCTTGATAAGGTCAGGAGTATGGAATTCGATCTCATGATTCTGGACATAATGCTTCCCGGCGCTTCGGGTTTTGACATCTGCAGGGCGGTTCGCAAAAAGGGAGACTGCCCGGTCATATTCCTGACGGCACTGGGCGCTGAGACCGAGATAATGAGGGGATATGAGACCGGCTGCGATGATTATGTGGTAAAGCCCTTCTCGATCCGTCACCTCTATGCCAAGAGCCTTGCCCTGCTTAAGCGCGCCAAGGGCAATACCGGTCCTGAGGCATTATCATGCGGAGCCATTACGCTTAACAGTCACACCATGACCGTCACCGTCAACGGAAAGGAAGCGGACATCAAGTCTAAAGAATACTTCCTGCTCCTTTATCTGCTCGAAAACAAGAACGCCGTATTGTCGCGCCAACGCATCCTTGACAGGGTGTGGGGCGATAATCTTGATGTCAATGACAGGATAGTCGACATCACGATCAGCAGGCTCAGAACGTGCCTCGGCGATGCTTCGAAGCAGATTAAAACGGTGATCGGAAGAGGTTACAAGATCACGGAGGCATAACATGGCTGCTCAAAAGAAGATAATCAAAAAGCCGAGTTTTGTAATCATATACTCGATCTGCATCGCGGTTGCTGTTTCGGTCTTTCTCCTGGCAGGCCTGATCTTTCTGGTTTCATACAGGTCAAACTACGACAGTGAAATCACTCAGATCAGAGATCATACGGTATCCAATCTGAATAACAGCATTCACTATCAATTAAATAAGGAAAACGTTACTGCCAAAGACATCGCAAGCCTCAAATATGATCTGGTCTACCACTACTATGAGACCATGCAGCAGGTCAAAGTTTTTTATGACCAAAAAGAGATAGCTGATACTTCGCAGACCGCAGTGCTCGACTATACCGAAGGTCAGAGGACATACCGTCTCATACTTGCAGACAACAGCTATCTTGAACCGTTTAAAACCCGTGAAACCGGGAATTACTGGAGCAAATTCGGAAAGATATCCAACGGATTTAAACGAGGATCGGTTCTGCTGTTTTACTGCCGTGAGATCTATGTCGATCTCGAAAACTGCAGATTCATTCCCGTGGTGTCAGAAGTGTTCAACATTAAAGACGAGACCGGAAATCCGTCTACCGGCTTGATCATCAGGAACGAGCCCGTTGATACAAACGGCTATACCCTTGTTAAGGTTGATCCTGATGAAAAGCTGGTTGCCATGATCGCAGGATATGGCGGAGCAGACACATCTGATGAATTCGAAGGTTCTGTCAGTGCGTACACCAATGATTACGGAAAGACCTATGGCTTTAAGCAGACAGCACTTGAAGTTGAATACTTCGATGAGGCTCATGCCGAAACGGTTTCTTTCATAACATGCGTGCTTATTCTCATTGCTTTTGATGTTGCTCTTATTCCTGCGCTGTTCATTTACAACAACAATCTGCGAAGCTTCGAGATATATGAATACAGGCAGCAGATGACGAATGCGATGGCTCACGATCTCAAGACTCCGGTTGCTTCTATCGTTGCACTGGCTGAGCTCCTTGAGAACAATATCGATACCGACAACCGTGCGTATTACATCTCAAAGATCAGCGAAAAGGCGGGCCAGATCAACAGCATGGTAAATAACATCCTGTCCTTTTCGAGGTCCGAAAACACTGCGGTTGCCGTGAACAGAAGTGAAGTTAAGCTCGCTGAGCTCATCAGGGAAATAATAATCGCAAACGAACAGCTGATAAATGAAAAAGGTCTGAAAGTTGATTTCGATGACACAACGTCGCTTACGCTGTTTACGGATCAGGATCTCCTTAAGCAGGCTTTGGGAAACCTGATAAACAATGCGGTGCTTTATTCGAAAGAGAACACTTCTGTAAGCATAAAGTGCAACGCGGAAATGATAAAGATCACAAATGTCATGGCAGAGCCTGTGGACGACGTTAATAAGATAAGGGAACCGTTCGTTAAAGGTAATTCTTCAAGGCAGCACGGCGGCACGGGGCTTGGGCTTGCAATTGCAGGCAACGATCTGGCGATGCTCAAATACAAGATGGATCTCAAGACCGAAGACGGCTCGTTCATCTGCACGGTCGATATCAGTTAACCGGAATCTCGAAAACTATTACGCGTGAATTTGCAGCTGCACATCTGTATATGTGCGGGAGGGATCACTATGGAAAACGAAATGGGTATCAATGATATTTCGCGCAACAAAACGTTGCTTAAGAAAAAGAAGACAGGACTTATCATTCACGGCATAGCCATGCTTATCCTGGGATACTGGCCCGTCATCGCTTATTTTGTTACGGCGGTAATGTTAGACACGGAAAATTGGTCTTATTACCTGAAAGAGTGCATAGAAATGCCGCTTTATGAACATGTCATGTATCTGTCGGGAAATGTGTTTCTTATACCGAGACTTTATTTTCTGTACCGTTCTTACAAAGAAAGGCTGTCCGGAAACCAAAAGAGATCGATAGGCTATTTGGTGCTGTGGGGATTTGCTCTGGCAGCGGGAATAGTTATCTTTGTCGTGACATTCTTAAATTTTTACTTAGCCAGAGCCAGAAAACCCGTAATCTATCTTTATCCTGAAGAACAGACACAGGTTAATGTCAAGCTTGTCTTAGACGGCAGGGTAACGGAATCCATTCCGAAATACAGCACTGAAAACGGATGGACGGTGACGGCTGAACCTGACGGGCGCATCACCTGGAAAGACGGTAAACAATATCCTTATCTGTACTGGGAAGGCCCTATCGCGATAAGACCTGACATGAGCAAAGGGTTTTGTGTAGAGGGCAAGGATACCGAGGCGTTTCTGAAGGATGCGGTCCGCCGTCTGGGACTTAATGAGACGGAAGCAAAGGATTTCCTGGAATACTGGGTTCCGATCATGGAGAAGAACAAGTATAACATCATCACATTCCAGACTGCCGAATACGAAAAGGTTTCGGGCCTTGTCATCACACCTGAGCCTGATACCGTGATAAGAGTCAACATGCTCTATTATGCTTATGACTCGTTTGTCGAAATGGAGCCTCAGGACTTAGATAAGATCAATCCTTCTGAACGAAAAGGATTTACCGTTGTGGAATGGGGCGGAGAGATACACAGGAAGAGCCTGTTCCCGGTTTATTTCGACTGAGGAGGTGGCTTATGACTGACGATATCAAAAAGGATTTTAAAACGGCTCTGGCCATTACCTGGCTTGCTGTTGAAATTATCTATATCTTTTATGTAGGGCATGTGATCGCTGAAAACAGTGCATGTCATGTCTTTGAATTCGTGAATGTACCTGACAGCATGATGATCACGCTGAACATGGATACTATAGTCGGGAATATGCAAGATGGTAAAGAGATAACGATCAGGGCAGGAACGGCCGTTCATCCCGACAGGATACATTCGCCAACCGTGGTTTTCAGTTATCAGGGAAAACATTCTTATGTAGCACGATTCGAAGATTTCAGAGAGTGCGATCAGCTGAAGAGGATGGTAGAGGAAACGAATAACCGGGTGCGTGAAAAAAGGGAGCGGATCATTAGGGAGAGTAACGCGCCTGTCATTGCGGCAGTAGTGGGAATCTGCTGGCTGCTTATAGGTTCAGTGCTGACTTATCTACTGCGGAAGATAGACTTGTTTTTTCCGCTGTTTGCGCTCCACGTGGTGTTGGTTCCGTTTTTCATTATGGTGCCAAGCAACTTTTTATGCCGTTAGTATAAGAAAAGCCCCGCAGATACAGTGTCGGCGGGGCTCGTTTTAATACTTTGAAACAGCTTGTTCAGCTTTGTTGTGCCAGTCCATCTCAGGATGTCTGGAGTAATACTCTGCCTTGACCTCGTACATTCTGGCATCAGCATTCTGCATTGACTTGATGACGTCATCGGTCTCGTCGCTGTGGCAGGAACCGACTGCAAAATGAGCTCTTCCGGGACGCTCTGAATTATCGAGAAGAGCCTTGCTGAACTTGATGAAATCCGCGTGTTTGAGTTTTTCCGTAATGACCATGAACTCGTCGCCGCCGACACGGTAGATCTCGGAAGCGGGGAGCTTAAGCTCGTTCAAGATAGAAGCAACATCCTTGAGAAGTTTGTCTCCTGCCTCGTGGCCCTTGAGGTCATTGGTGGCCTTAAGACCGTTAACGTCGATAAAGCAGATGCCGAAAGGCCTTGCAATGGGCTTTGAACCGTTGAGGTCTTCGCTGATCCTGTTGTTCATCGCATTACGGTTATATACTCCGGTCAGAAGGTCTGTAGAGCTCATTATCTTCATCTTGCGGACGTTCTGTTCGTTTGCAATCTCGGCTGAAAGAATGAAAGCCGTAATGCCAAGAGTTTCCTTGATCATGAGAGTCTTGGCAGGATCGAAGTTACCGGCCCAGATATATCCGATTGTCTTGTTATTGGAACGGAGCGGATAGATAACAAGTGTCCTGACATCATCGGTCTTCAGTGATTCGATCCATTCAGGTGCGACCTTGCGTGCTTCTTCCATATCACTCTCATTTGTGATTACAAAGCAGTTGCTCTTGTGAATGAGCCTGGGCCATGTCTCGATGATGCCGTAGAATTCCTCGTTGAGGAATTCCGCCATCGGCAGCTGTGTGGTGTCACCGCCGAAGTCTTCGCAGAGGAGCTTATATTCGCGTTTGTCGAAATCGGTGAGAAGGATGCAGCATCTCTTTGCGCTGCACTGCTCTCTGATATCTGCGATAACGGAATTCATTGTCTCCTGGAAATCGTTTGTCTCACGGAGCTTCAAGCAGGTCTTGATAACGTTTGTTGCAGTCTCTGAAGACAGGTCGGCGAGCTTGTCGACATCGGCCTTCGGATTCATCTCGTAAGAGAAGAGGATAAGACCAATGTCAGGATCGTCAGATGCAAGAGGTGTAAAGAACACTTCCATCCAGGCGTTGTAGAGCTCGATATCGAAATACGTATGGACAGGTCTGTCGTCTAATACGCATTTGTCGCAGAGATCTTCGAAGTTCTTTGCCTTGGGGATGTATCTTGTGTAGGGAACATTGACCGCAAAGTCTTCGATATTCTGCACAACGGTGTGCTTGTAAGCATCGTTGGCATCCACGATGAGATACCTGTTTTCGCTGTTCTTCTCCTTGAGATTAACAGACAGAACGCAGGCGACACGGCTGAAATTATCTATAAAATTCTTATAATCCATGTCTCACTCACCAAAGTAATACTAAGGGTATTATACTCCCGGGCCTGTTTTTATTGTAGACAAGCTTTTAAATTCTTTGTTACGATACTAAAAAGATTAATGGATGGGAGACGGCTTATGAAAAGAGAACTCGGTATTGCAAGATGCGGACTTGCCTGCTGCCTTTGCTCTGAAAACGTTGAGTGCAAGGGATGTAAGAGAGACGGTTTTCTTGAATTATCCTGGTGCAAGGATGCGGAGTTTTGCGACAACCGCAAATGCGTGATCGCAAAGGGCCTTTTAGGCTGCTATGAATGCAATCCGGGAGAGTGTTCCAAGGGGCTATATAAAGAGAAGATCAAGGCGAAGGCCTTTGCTGAATTCGCAAAAAGATACGGCGTTGAAGAACTGCTCGACTGTCTCGAAAGAAACGAGAAGGCCGGCATAATCTACCACCGTGAAGGCATCATGGGTGACTATGATGAGTTTGACGATCTTGAGAAACTGATCGGTTTTATAAAGACTGGTAAAAGGTGATTGCTGACAGCTGTTAGGAGTTGGCTGTTAAATATATTTTATTTCCTGCCTGCATTCAGCTATAATCTATTTATTGGGAAGATTTGTATTCTTAAGGGGTGAGTATTATGAACAAGCGATTGATCGCAGCTCTTATGGCTGCAGGTATTTTGGTTTCCTTCACATCATGTGATTTCCTCACAGGTAACAAACCGTCAGAGACCACAACGGCTGTGGAGACGACAGAAGAGACAACCACTACAGCAGAAGAGACTACTACTGTGGAAGAAACCACGACAGAGGAGACGAGTATCACAGAAGAAACGACTGTGATTTCTTCTGAAGAAACCTCATCTGAAACGACAACGGCAACTCCTACACCCGCAGCAGCTTCTTCCGAGAAGAAATCGAAAAAGTCTTCCGTGCCGAGCATTCCGAAGGGTTACAAAAAAGTCAAAACCGGATGGGGCAAAAAGTATAAAGGACATGTCGTGTATATCGTTGTAAGCAAGAAGAATGATTTCACGTTTAAGGGCTGGTGGAAGAACAAGTGGATCAAGCTCGATTATGATGTCCTTGGCGATCAGGAAGGCGAGTGCTGGTACAACGATAAGTACTGTTCTGATTACTATCAGTACATGAATTAACCGGACGTATTAAAATGACAATCGTTAAGAGCAATCTTTGCAAACAGTGCGGCGGTCTGCTCGATATCGACTTAGACCGTCAGGTATATATCTGCAAATACTGCGGCGTTACTTTTGACTACGAATATTTCCGCGAAGACAACGTAAAGGAGATCGCGAGAAAGTCTGTTGTCAGGAATGAATACGGCGCTGCGAAAGATGCATATGATTTCATGCTCGCAAAAGATCCTCATGACTTTGATGCGCTTCTCGGCCTGTTTCTGTGTGATATCAGATGGCAGACCATTAAACCGATATTGAACCATAACAATGTCCGTTTCACAGAAGACAATAAAAGACTGACATATGCGATAGAGAACTGTGCGCCTGAAGACAAGGGGTACTTTGAAAAGATAAAAGAGTGCGCGCAGCTTGCCGAAAAGTACAAGGAGAACAGACGCGAATTAGGAACTCTCGACAGCATCAAGAACACACAGCAAACCGTACTCCAGGATCTTAGTAAAGAGTATTCATATAATGAGCGCCGCTTTTCTATTTTCTGGGCCGAGTTTTCGGAGCTTCCCGGCCTGAAAGGAGATGCCCCTCTTGTACTTGATCTGGCAGTGGTCGTCCTGTTCGGACTCGGTGTCATGGTGTTCTTCCGCTTATGGTGGATGCTGGCGATGCTGTTTGCCTGCGTAGCGCTGGCAGTGCTGATCTACAACATAAAAAAGGTGATCGTCAGGAAAGCGATAAAAGCTGACATTGGTCCTGCAAAAGCAAAACTCGAAAAGTGCGTTGAGGACTGCAATAACAAGATGGGCGAGGGTGCTGAACTTCTGAAACAGTACCGTGAGGTTTCCAAGGCGATCATTGAGGAACGCCCTTTGGTTAAGCCTGAGGAGGCTGATGAGTGACAAGCTTTATTTTTGTTCGTATGCTTCCAGTGCGTGCGAATAGTAGCTCTTGAGCTTGTTCCTCAGAGACCTCGGACTAACGACGATCCCGTCTTTACCGAAACGCCTGAAGTAATCTTCTAATTGCATCTCAGGCCAGTCGAAGTGATACAGATCTCCTTCGATATATGTGACATACGGCCTGTTTTTTACGATCATCTTGAACATGTGCTTGCCGTGTTCTGTCATACGCACGGTTGCATGTATGTCAGGCATCATGGAATGTGGACTTCGAAGGCCCTTGCGTGTGAGCTCATCCTCGATGCTCTTGTTCTTTTCGAATGTTTCAGAAGTGACGAACAGGTTCTTTAATCTCGAGATCCTGAATGAACGGTTCTTTTTGTTCTTGGGATCGTAGCAGAGAAGATAACTGAACTGCTCTTCTTTTGATGTGGCGATCATATAAGGTTCGACCGTTGATTTGAAATCAGTGCCTGAAGAGGAGAAGGAGAGCTTTCTTCCTTTAGCGATCGCTTCGTTTATCAGCTCGTAGCTTCTCGCGAAAATGATCTCTTCTCTTTTGTTTCTGGGCATCGAAAGATAGGACAGGAACATGTCCTTTATGTAGCCTGAAAGGGAGGAGTCCTTGAGCAGGTTGTTCTCGATGATCTTGATGATCTCCTCTGAAGCACCGCTCACGGTAAGTGTCAGCACTGCGCTCTTCCCGGATGCAGCCTCGCGGTTATTGATGTAAGTCTTGATTATCCTGTCAGCGAGAACGGAAGCCTCGCCGGCCTTTATGCCTTTCGCAGATCTCAGTTCCTCAAGCAGACCGTTCAGGAGTTCTTCGTTGTCGTTCCTGTACTGATCGAAATAGTTAACGATGAGTTCCTTCAAAAATCCGTTTAGGTTCACGCTGCCGTCGTTCCTTGTGAATTCAAAGAGTTCGGCGTCATTCGCGAGCCTGACTTTGGTGTCTTCTGAAAGATATATCTTGTATTTCTCTGCCATAATAATCTCCTGTTTGGGGTTGTGATATTAACAAATTATTCTAAAAACGCCTTAATACAATGATTATATTGGGGTTGCATATACAAGTCAATCTGCATCTGTTAAAACCCCACTGTCCGGGTTAACATACAATTGCAACGGCGAAAGACACGCTCAGCAATGAATATCGGTGGATTGCAGGTTCGAATCCTGCCATAGCTGTCAAGGCGAAGACAAAGTGTCTTGTAAAAACGTTGACTAAAGGTGCACACAGCAATAATGCAACCGCGATCTTTTTTGGTAAAGAAAAACCCCCGGCTGGTTGCCGGGGAGCACCTTGTAAAAAAAGGAGAAAAGAAAATGTTGAAGTTTTTAAAGAGAGAAGCAAACTCTACATATACACAGAACGGTGCGGTAACATACGCAACCACGGAATCTGACTGTCTGGATCTTTTCGCAACGGCAGGCGCTCTGAGAAATGTATCCGATGAGGAGATCATCGAAAGATTCATCAGGGCATTTGCCGAAAACAGGGAGATCGCCATGAAGACTCTCTTCTTTGCAAGAGACATCAGGGGCGGCCTGGGTGAAAGAAGGTTCTTCAGGGTCATCTTAAGATACCTTGCAGAGAACTATCCTGACACAGTCAGAAAGAACATCGCCAATATCGCCGAGTTCGGCAGATATGACGACATCCTTGTTTTGATTGGAACATCCTGCGAGCAGGATGCTATCGGTTACATAAAGCAGACACTGGCCATGGATATGGAGTCCATTCAGGCACAGGGCAACGTATCCTTAATGGCCAAGTGGCTGCCTTCTGTAAACGCAAGTTCAAAGGAGACAAGAAGGATCGCAAGGAAGATCGCATCCGGCATGGGCATGACTGACGAAGCTTACAGAAAGATGCTGTCTTCTCTGAGAGCGTATATCAGGATCATAGAAAACAACCTGAGAACAAAGGACTACACTTTCTCATACGAGGCACAGCCTTCAAAGGCTCTGTTCAAGTACAGAAAGGCGTTCGTAAGAAACGACGGTGAGAGATACAAGGCATTCATCGAGAAGGCCAAGAGCGATCCTTCAGTAATGAAGACAGGCACTCTGACTCCTTACGATATTGTCGGAACAATTATAACCAACAATATAATCAACAGAGGCGTTATGCCCGAGTCCGAAAGAGAAGTTCTGGATACAACCTGGAACGCTCTTGAAAACTTCGCTGGCTCAGATAACACTCTGGTAGTTGTTGACGGTTCCGGTTCTATGTACTGGACACCCAGGGGCGGCGTCGTTCCTGCAGCGGTTGCCCAGTCTCTGGGTATCTACTTTGCAGAACGCAACAAGGGTGCTTTTGCGAACAACTTCATCACGTTCTCCGCAAATCCGCGTCTGGTCGGGATCAAGGGTAAGGATATCTTCGAGAAGGTTAAGTACTGCATGAGCTACAACGAATGCGCGAACACCAACATCGAAAAGACCTTCGAGCTGATCTTGAGAACAGCGGTGAAGAACCGTCTGAAGCAGAAGGATCTGCCTTCCAGGCTGATAATCATTTCGGACATGGAGTTTGACATCTGTGCAAACGGTGCAGGTCTGACGAACTTTGAAAACGCAAAGGCAATGTTCGCAGCCAAGGGATATAAGCTCCCTTCACTGGTCTTCTGGAACGTCAACAGCATGAACAGGCAGCAGCCTGTTAAGATGAACGAACAGGGCGTCACACTGGTATCCGGCATGTCTCCTCAGATCTTCGCGATGCTGAAGGACGACAAGCTCGATCCGTACTCATTCATGATGAGCGTCATCTCATCCGAAAGGTATGAGAAGGTTGCAGCGTGAATACCGTGTCCCCGGTGTCAGTAACTTAAAGCCGGGGACTTTTTGAAAGGATATACATATGGAAGTTTTAGAAATAAAAGGAAAAGTAAATACAGCACTCTGCTACGCAAAGATCGTCGAAGACGAAGCGATAGAGCAGATCAGAAGGATGTGCGACTACGTTGTGACAGAAGGGTGCAAGATCAGAATCATGCCTGACGTTCACTCCGGAAAAGGATGCACCATCGGCACTACAATGACCATCAAAGACAAGGCCGTTCCCAACGTTGTTGGCGTTGACATCGGATGCGGAATGTACACTGTTGAACTTGGAAAAGGTGAGATCGATTTTGCGAAAGTCGATGAAGCTGCTCACTACATTCCTTCCGGTACTTCCGTATGGGAGGGAAGAAAAGAACAGTTCGACCTCACTGGCCTTACATGCTACAGAGAGCTTAAGGATACAAAAAGACTCGTAAGATCTTTGGGTACATTAGGTGGCGGCAACCACTTCATCGAGATAGATGAAGCAAAGGACGGAACTAAATATCTCGTCATTCACTCCGGTTCAAGAAACCTCGGCAAGCAGGTCGCGGAGTTTCACCAGAAACTCGCGATAAACTTAAGCAGAGGCTACGAAGACTATCTCGAAAAGAGAGATGAGATCATAAGAACTTATAAAGAGGAAGGCCGCAAAAGCGAGATAGAGGCAGCTTTAAAGCAGCTCAAATGGAAAGTCTTTGAAGGTGAAACACCCATACCTGAAGACCTCTGCTATCTCTCCGGAAAGTATCTGGAAGACTACCTCCACGACGTGGAGATCTGCCAGGCTTTCGCGAAAAGAAGCAGGGAACTGATGGCTGAGATCCTCATCGAAAGAGCAGGACTTACAGCGGGAGAATCATTCCAGACTATCCACAACTATATCGATACTGAAGAGATGATCCTGCGTAAAGGTTCCATTGCCGCACACAAAGGCGAGAAGGTACTGATCCCCATAAACATGAGGGACGGTTCCGTTATCGCGATCGGCAAGGGTAATCCTGAATGGAACTTCTCCGCTCCTCACGGTGCGGGCAGACTCATGTCCAGGACAAAAGCCAAAGACACTCTTTCAATGGAAGAGTACAAAGAGGCGATGAAAGGCGTCTACACAACTTCAGTGAATGAGGCGACATTAGATGAAGCTCCCATGGCTTACAAGTCACTGGAAGACATAATCGATGTGATCGCGGAATCCGTTGATGTGGTGGAAGTCATCAAGCCTGTATACAACTTCAAGGCAAATTAAAAAACATCCGTTGCTCAGGCAGCGGATGTTTTATCTTTCGGGAGCTTTGCGAAAAAACTTACCGTAAACGGTATGCATGATATGCTCGTCATTACGTCGGCGATCGCTTGTGCGTATTGTATTCCGGTTAATCCGAAGAGCCAGCTTGAGATCAGGAGTATCGGTATGAAGAACAGACCGTTTCGAAGTGACGAAAGGAACGTCGCGTTGAACTTATAGCCTATACTCTGGAACATCATATTGTTGCAGACCTGGAACGGTACGAAGAACAGCGCGAGGCACTGCGCCTGAAGGGCAGGGATGCCGATCGTGATAACCTCAGGGTCATCTCTGAATATCTGAATGCACGAGCCTGCGTTGAGGTAAACTGCAAGTGCGGCTATGCCGAGAGTGACTGTTCCGAAGCCCAGTGTGAAAAAGAATCCTTCACGCACACGCGAATACTTTTTCGCACCGAAGTTGAATCCTGCTACGGGCTGGAATCCCTGACCGATGCCGAGGACCGCGCTGAAGATGAACATGCTTATCCTGTTTGCAATGCTCATTGCCGCAATCGCCGCGTCACCGTAGACGCCTGCTGCGTTGTTGAGAAGCATCGTTGAGATGCTCGCAAGGCCTTGTCTTGCAAGGCTCGGAAGACCTGTCGTTATTATGTCTCCGATGGTCGACCAGTTGAACTTGCAGTATTTGAACTTAAGCGAAGTCTGTGTCTTTTTCAGGATGAACATCGTGAGAAGAAGTATCCATGAAACATACTGGGATATTGCGGTTGCAAGACCTGCTCCGAGTATTCCCATATCCATGTAACGCATGAAAAGAGCATCGAGGAAGATGTTCAAAAGACCGCCAGAAGTGAGTCCGATCATTGCGAAGAATGCGCGTCCTTCATATCTTAGGATGTTGTTCAAAACGCAGCTTGATACGAGTGCGGGAGCTGCGCAGAGGATGCATATCGCGTATGTTTTCGCGTAGGGAAGGATTGTGGGCGTGCTTCCCAAAAGGAGCATCAGAGGAGTGAGAAGTATGCTTCCCAATATGAGGATCAAAAATCCCGAGAACAGCGCGGAATAAAATCCTGTAGCCGAGAACCTGCTTGCGCTCTCGATGTCCTTCTGACCTAACTTCCTGCTTATGATGCTTCCGCTTCCGTGACCGAACATGAAGCCGATCGCCTGAAGTATCGCCATAAGCCCCAATACAACTCCGGTCGCGCCGCTCGCGGACGTGTTTATCTGACCGACAAAATAAGAGTCGGCCATGTTGTATATGCTTGTGACGAACATGCTGATCATGGTCGGAATGCCGAGTTTAACGATGAGACTCGGTACCGGCTGCTGCGTCATCATTTCAAATTGTGTTTTATACTTTTTCATCAGGGACACCTTAAATCTAAAGCCTTTTAATACCACTTTTTGAGCCTTTTTTCAAGAAAAGCAGCCCTTTTGGGCGCCTCGTTGCACTTAGGAAAAGTAATTTATATAATTGTCTGTATTGAATATCAGAAGAGGGGGGATACGGATCTGTGGGCAAGCTGATTTACGGAATACGCTGCTTGTGGTATTACTGCGCAGGTCACGTGTATGCCCTTTTCCATTACGATAAGAAGTATCTGCGCGGCAGATGGTTTACGGGAAAGATGAAAGGCGTCTTCTCTGTCGGCTGGAAGTGGGTCTATTTCGATGCAAAAGGACTTCGCATAAACTTCCGCAACAGCACCGCGCGTTACCCGGTAAGCTGCCAGAATATCGTAAGCAGTCCTCAGAACATCGAATTCGATCCTGAAGATCTCAATAACTTCCAGGGTTTCGGAAAGTATTTCCAGGCGGTAGGAAAGATAACCATCGGCAAGGGAACGTACATCGGACCTAATGTCGGACTTATAACGACTAATCACGACGTGAACAATCCCGATGTGCATCTTGAAGCAAAACCCATTGTGCTCGGAAAGAAGTGCTGGATAGGGATGAACAGTGTGATAATGCCCGGTGTGGTCCTTGGCGACAATACTGTGGTCGGTGCCGGATCGATAGTTACGAAATCATTTGAGCAGGGCAATGTCGTGATCGCGGGCAATCCTGCAAAGATAATAAAAGAACTCGATAATAAAGGGAATGAAGAGTAACTTCATTCCCTTTTTCATTTTTAGGATAAGCTGTTCGGTTATTCCGAGATATATTCGCTGTATGCTTTTTTGATGATGTCCCAGTCGAGATCGAACCTTGACATGTGCTTTGTGAAAGCTGCCTCGACTGCCTTTTTATCATGCGCTGCAATGGCATCCGCGATCGCCTTGTGATCTGATACGAGCTTCTGGTCCTTTATCGTTTTGAGTGAAAGTGACCTTACCCTGTCGAAGTGAAGGCTCATGAGGCTTACCATATAGAAGCACTGGAGCTTGTTGCAGGCAACATAGATATCCTTATGGAATTCGTTGTCAAGGTTTAAGAATTTCGGAGGATCGTTTTCGATATAGAACTGCTGAAGCTTGATGTTTGCATAGAGCTTCTGGATGTCTTCTTCAGTTGCAACGTCACACGCTTCTTTCAGGAGAGCGGACTCGACCGCTATACGGAGAAAACGTGACTCTTTAATAAGCTCATAATCGATAAGCGAAACGCTGCATCCTTTCTGAGGGAGGATGTTGACGATCTTTGATTTGGACAATTCAAGAAAAGCTTCGTGAACCGGTGTTCTGGAGATACCGAGCTGTGATGCGATCTCCTGCTCTCCGATGAGAGAACCGGGTTTGATTTCCATATTGATGATGTTGTCTTTGACTATGCGGAGCGCATACTCGCGGTTAGGTTCGAAAGTGTTTTTCGGCGTTATGATCATTATAGAAATCCCCTTCTTTGACGAATAACTACAAAGAAACTAACATAAAAGAAACTTTATGTCCACCACTTGCATACTAATTAACAACGGCCGAATGAAGCACTTTTCTAACCGCTCCGGGGCCTGCCAGCAATGCATCGAGATAGCCTTCTATCACAGGCGTAAGACCGGTCTTGTTTATGTTTGTTCCGAATACCGTTTCGTTGGAAAGAATTCCGGATAATCTGCCGGCAACGCTTTCCGTCATTCCGTATGTTATGCCCTTAGCTTTAAGCTCGTTCTGGAAAAAACCTGCGAGGGGGTCAGAGCTTAATTCAAAAGTGTTTCCGTTGTCATCTACGGCGAGAAGGTATCTGAGCCATCCTGCGATGACGAGCGGGATCAGCTTGAGATCCGAAAGCTTTTCCGGTTGATCGTTAAGGTAAGATCTCAACGTGATGCCGAATCTGATAGGAAGTTTTTGGCTCGTATCCGTAGCTATCCTCTGAGGAGTGTCGGGGAGGAAGGGGTTCGGGAATCTGTCTTCCAATACCTGCTTGAGGAATGCTTCGGGATTCAGTATCTTCGGGTCGCATACGACGGGCAGGCATTCGTTGTAACCCATTTTTGTGACCAGTGTCCTGAGGTCACCGTCTTTCATTTCGTCAGATATCTTCGTAAAGCCTAACAGGCAGCCGAATATTGCAAGTGACGTATGGAGCGGATTGAGGCATGCGGTGACTTTCATCCTCTCACATTTGTCGACCGTATCTCTGTCTGTGAGTATCGCACCGCCTTTATCAAGGGCCGGCCTTCCGTTAGGGAAGAGATCTTCGATAACAAGATATTCAGGTACTTCGGCGTTTACGAAAGGTGCTGCAAAGACACCATTAGTGGTCTTTACGCTCTTTAAGTTACCGATCCCCATTTCGGTAAGTTTGCAAAGGATATCGTCTGACGGCCTCGGCGTTATCTTGTCGATCATGCTCCAGGGGAAAGCTATGAGCGAAGGATCATTGACATAAGAAATGAATCCTTCATCAACAAAGCCGTTTTCCTTCCATGCTGAGATTATCTCAACAACGGATGACTTGAGCTTATCACCGTTATGGCTGCAGTTGTCCATGCTTACGAGTGCTAAAGGATATCTGCCTGCTTTGTATCTTTCATGAAGAAGTGAAGCGATGAATCCCATGCATGTGACAGGATGTGAAGGACCGTTCTCCATATCTTTCTTTGCAGTATCGAAAAGATTGCCGTCAGCGTCTCTTAATGCGTAACCTTTTTCAGTGATGGTAAATGAGATTATCTGAAGGGAAGGATTGGACGCGATCTCATTAAGTCTTTCGATGTTCTCTTTGATATCGTAATTGGCGGCGATCGCTTCTGTTATATTTCCGATGATCTCATAGCCGGTGTTTCCGTCACTCTTAAGGTCACATATGATCGAAAGATTGTCGAACGGTTTATATACGCGTTCGAAGTTCTCATAATCCATGGTTCCGCATACAACGATACCTGTATCGGTAAGCCCCTGATTCAAAAGACGCTGATCGATCCTTGCGATGAATGCTCTGAAGATGTTGCCTCCGCCTACGTGAAGCCATGCAGGTGATGTTCTTGTCTTTGCGATAACTTCATCGATATCGTATTCCGGCAAAACAACGTTAATGCTGTTCCAGAATTCTGTGTTCTTAAGATTTTCTTTGGACAGATCCATGCTTAAGGTCCTTTCTTTTCCTGTTTGTCCAACAAAACCGATAACCTTATAGCTGGTTATAAGATTATCGGTTTTGCCGGACAAAAGGAGGTATCTTTATGTGATTTCTTAACAAAGTTTGCTGACTGCTTCCCAAAGACCGTTGATGTAAGTTGCACCCAGTGCACGGTCAAAAAGACCGTATCCGGGTCTTCCGACTTCATCCCAGATCATGCGGCCGTGGTCAGGACGGATGTATCCGTCAAAGCCGTTCTCGTAAAGAGCTTTTACGATGGCGAGCATATCGAGATCACCGCATGAGGAGAGGTGAGCAGATTCGTGGAAGTCGGTATCTGTTTCGTGCTTGACGTTTCTTAAATGAACGAAGTGGATCTTGCCCTTTGAAGCAAATGTCTTTGCAATATCAACAACGTCGTTGTGAATGCCCGCGCCGAGGCTTCCGGTGCAGAGCGTAAGTCCGTTGCGCTTTGAAGGGTTGAGATTCAGATAAGTATCGATGGATTCCTTGCTGTTAACTACCTTGGGAAGATTGAAAAGAGGCATCGGAGGATCATCCGGATGGACTGCGAAATTGATGTCTAATTCTTCAGCTGCGGGAATTACCGCGTCAAGAAAATATTTTATGTTCTTGAAATAATCTTCAGATGACATGCTCTGATAGAACTTGATGTCTTCTGCCATCTGACCGAATCTCTCAGGTTCCCATCCGGGAAGGCTGAAATTATGTGCGCCGTCTATCATCGAGGAAGTGATCTTCTCAAGAGTGAGCTTGACTGCATCGCTGTGGCTGTATGCCATGGTGTTGCTGCCGTCAGGGAGGTCCTTGGCAAGATTGCTCCTGTACCAGTCCATTACGGGCATGAAGTTATAACAGATGCACTTGACTCCCGCTTCTGCAAGATTCTTCATGGAGACGATGTAGTTATCGATAAGACGGTCCCTAGAAGGAAGACCTTTTTTGATATCTTCGTGAATGTTAAGGCTTTCGATTACTTCCATCTCAAGACCGTATGAGTTGATCTCATTCTTCACGAGACCGATCTCTTCGGAAGTCCAGATCTCACCGACAGGGATCCTTGTAAGGTGAGTGGCAACACCACTGACACCAGGGATCTGTCTTATCTGTTTAAGGGTTACGCTGTCATCACCGTAAGGAAACCACCGCAATACCAATTTCATATGTAATAACACTCCGAATTTAAAGTGAAAGAGAGTTTCGGAAATACTCCACTCTCATCCTGTTAACTAGCATACTAGTAGGCTTGGATTTTGTCAATAGATCGTGACATATGTAAATGTTATCCCTTGGCAGGCATGAAAACACCCGCCAAAATTCAGCACAAAAGGGGAGAAGTTATTGATTTGTCAGCCTTGCGGAAACAGCGAAAAAAGATGGATCACTCTTCGGAGATCTCTTCATCAGTGTTTTCCTTCTTTTTTGTTTTCGGCTTGAAAAGCCTGAAGAGAAGGGGAACGAAAACGATGAATCCGAACAGCTTGATAACCTCGCCCAGTGAAGCCATGTATACAGTGCTGACGTCATAATGTTCTTCTGTCACTATAGTCAGATTCGTGCAGGTCTTGACTATGGCATAACACAGAAGACCGGCTGCTATGAATGCTGTAGAGATGACAGTTGACTTAACGGGGATTGTCTCGTATTTTTCCGGATTCAGCTTCTTAACGGAAAGAAAGATTCCGGTGAAGATAAGCACGACTGCAGCGATGCCTGCAATTATCTGGATCAGATTATAGTATTCACTCATTTTCAGTATCCCCGTTTTCTGTTTCTTTGTTTTCAGCGCGTGAATTGCTCATGCTGATGGCGGATTCAAAAGTTTTTTCCGTGATCATCTGTATAAGATATGTCGCTGCCACAGGCGTAAGAAGTGCAGAAGGCGGGAAAACAACTGATATTCCCAAAGCCAGTAAAAATATAAGCCAGATCAGAAGGAACTTCGGAAAGCTGATCATGCAGAGAGTAAAACTGTTTTTGATTGTTTCCTTGATCGAATTACTGAATCTGGCGACCAGCGGATATATATACGGAAAAGAAAAGACAAGCGGAAGCGCCGGAATAAAAGCGATAAACGTGTACCATTCGGGAAGCTTCAATCCGTTGAACCCGAAAAGGGCAAAGTAGATATTGAATCCAACAACAGCACTGTATAACGAATAGATGATATGGATTATGATCCCGTGCTTCAGATTGTCTTTAAGTGCACGCATGAAATCCTTTGTGATCTCATCAGACTTTTTCTGATATCTGCGGTAAACGGTGTAATAGAGAGCGGAAGCGGATGCGCCGATGGTGAAAAAGGGAAGACAGAATACAAGAAAAAGAGCAGAGATGATAACTACATCTCCGATGGTTTTTGCAGACCTGTACATCCATCCGTTAGTTATGTGATCAAAAGATTTTTTCATTGGTTTAGATCCCTTCAGGAGTCAGTATAAAAGTGAAAAGATCAAAAAGCAAATGATTGCAAACTAGAATGGCAGATATCGTTGGTTGCCATAATCCTTTATTCTCATTGCACAAATCCTAGTATTCTAGCCTAGTAACATCTTGACATATCGACAACATGGTGATAATCTCATTGCAAGTCAACTAACATACAAGTATGCAAGAACCGCAGGATTGTATTTGGCTTCATAAGTTCTGAGAGGGTGAAACGGAATGAGTGAGAAAGAAGAAAATACCGGGCTCAAACAGTCAGAAGAATGGTCACCTAGAAAACTGACACTCGGCCAGAGATTCAACAAGGATCTCCGCGTAAACTGGCAGCTTTATGTCATGGTCATTATTCCTGTAATTTATTATCTGATATTCAGATATGTTCCGATGTTTGGTAATATCCTTGCATTCCGTAAATACACATCAGGCGGAAGCATTTTCGGTGAAGGCCCGCTTACATTAAAGTATTTCAGGCAGTTTATTACGGGCAAGCCTTTTTGGCAGGCATTCTCAAATACTCTTATCCTTAACGGGCTTTATCTTTTATTCAGATTCCCTTTGACTCTTATATTCGCGCTTCTCTTAAACGAGATCAGGAATCTTCACTGGAAGAAATTCGTACAGACAGTATCTTATCTTCCGCACTTCATCTCAATGGTCATCGTATGCGGCATGATCAAAGAACTGCTTTCAACAAGCGGTCCTATCAATGAAGTTATCGCTAAACTCGGCGGTGAGAAGATCAGCTTTATTGCTTTGGCAGAATGGTTCAGAACGATATTCGTTGCATCAGGCGTATGGCAGAGCCTGGGCTGGGGAACGATACTGTATCTTGCTGCAATGTCGGGTATCAATCCTTCGCTTTATGAAGCTGCAACCGTTGACGGCGCGACACATTTTCAGCAGGTTATCCACGTTACCATACCTTGTATATTACCCACGATCGCAACACTTCTTATTCTTGATATCGGCGGACTTGTAGGTTCCGGCGGAGCTTTCGAGAAAGTATATCTTCTTTACAGCCCTCTGACATACGAGACGAGTGATATCGTATCCACTTACGTTTTCCGTATGGGTATCGAGTCAGGAAGCATCAATTTCGCAACAGCTGTCGGTATGTTTGAAGGAGTCATAAATCTCGTCCTTCTTACTGTCGCAAACTTTGTTTCGCGCAAGGTCGCGGATACGAGTCTTTGGTAAGAGGTGAATGTCATGAGTGATATTGAAAAAGAAAAACTAGATCTGAAAGATATCAAGGCACATAATCCGAAAAATAAGATCAGGGAATCTGCCGGATACAGAGTTTTTACCGTGTTCAACACGATAATAATGATCCTTGTTTCGGTCGCAACGCTCTATCCGTTCCTTTATCTTATCTCGCAGTCTTTCACTTCCACCCAGGCGATCATAGAAGGTTACTCGGGACTTATACCCAAGGGATTCAATATTGAAACATACAAGTATATCCTTACCCGTAATGATCACGAGTTCCTGAGATACTATCTGAACACTGTAATCTACACTTTCATCGGAACCGTTTTGTCACTGTTCTTTTCGGCGATCCTTGCTTATCCGCTTTCAAAGCCGAAGCTCAGGATCAATAAGATCCTTTCACCGTTCATTATCTTCACGATGTATTTCGGCGGAGGACTTATGGCAAACTACGTCCTGATGCTCAAGCTCGGGCTTAAAAACTCCATGTGGGGATTCATCCTTCCGATGCTTATCAGCACATATTATGTAATCCTCATGAGATCGTTCTTCATGAGCATTCCGAGAGATCTTGAAGAAGCGGGTGAGATTGACGGACTGAATAAGTGGGGTGTCTTCTGGCACATTGCAAGGCCGCTCTCCACACCGATCATCGCGACAATGACTCTTTTCTATGCAGTCATGTACTGGAACAACTGGTTCAATGCAAAACTCTATCTGCAGGATAAAGCAAAGTGGCCTGTCGCATACTTCCTCCAAACGATCATCAGAGGCGCCGGCGCAAACGAACCCGATGCGCAGAACATGACCGCAAACATCAAGTCATGCGCTATGGTGCTAACCGTTCTGCCCATTATCTGCGTTTATCCGGCAATACAAAAATACTACGTGCAGGGCATGATGCTCGGCGGCGTAAAAGAGTGATCTTGTGCTAAATGGGAAACCCCAAGGCAATACAAAACAAAAAAGAAAGGAAGCAATTATGAAGACAACAAAACTTACAAAAGTTGCATCTGTCGGTCTTGCTATCAGTATGCTTTCCGGCCTGGCAGCATGTAACGGCGGTGCAGCACAGACTTCAGAGATCACGACTCTTCCGAGCCAGATCGAGACAAGTGCATCTGAAGAAAAAGTACCTTACGAGTTCGGTCTGGGAAAGACATTCAAGGCTGAAAAGCCCGTAACCTATACCATGTTCTTCAGTGATGCATCTTGGTATCCGTATGTTGAGACATGGAAGACAGAGGGCATCTTCAAGGAGATCGAGAAGAGGACAAACGTTACCCTTGATCTTAAGTCATACGACAGCAACGACTACATGGATCAGATCACACTCGATATCCAGGCCGGCAATGCTGCTTATATCATTCCTAAGATCTATGATGATTCCAAGTTTGTTGACGGCGGAGCCATCGTACCTATTTCTGACTATGTAAAGTACATGCCTAATTATACGGAGTTCTACAACAAGTACGATCTCTCCAAGGATATCCAGACGATCACAAGATCAAACGGTAAGTACTATAAGCTTCCCGGCATGAAGGAAAAGAACCTCATCAACTATTCTTTCGTTATCAGAAAGGATATCTGGGACAAAGCAGGTGTTGACGTAGTTGCACTCCAGAAGACATGGACATGGGATCAGTTCCGTGACGCACTCAAGAAGGTTAAGGCTTACATGGTTTCCCAGAAGATGTGCACAGCGAAGGATTACATCTGGTCTGACCTCTGGTGCGGAACTGAGTCCGGTAAGGGCAGCGGCGGTAACCTTTTAGGCGTTATGGCAGCAACTTATGACTGCAATGCCGGCTGGAACATCGGAAACGGCATGAGATACAACAAGGATCAGGATAAGTTCATCTTCTCACCTACGTCAGACGCATACAAGGAATTCCTCAAGACAGCCAACAGCTTCATTAAGGAAGGTCTCCTTGATCCTGAAACATTCACACAGGATGACAATACCGCTACATCCAAGTACTACAACGGCAAGACAGCAATCATGTCCGTCAACCAGGGTCAGTTTGCTTCATATGAAGAGAACATGACAAAGCAGCTTGGCGAAGGCAAGTATGAGAACTATGTTCTCACTCTTCCTGTAGGCGTAAACAACTATTCTTCTGTTGATCCTGCAAGACTTGAGAATGGTGTCATGATCTCCAAGAAGGCTCTCGATGATCTCGGTGAGGAAGGCTTCATCCAGATGCTCAGATTCGTTGACTGGCTCTTCTATTCTCACGAAGCTTACGATCTCACAAAGTGGGGCGTTAAGGATGTTCACTATACTGAGGACGCTAATGGCAGAAAGACGCTTAAGGATGGTTTCTGCTGCTCAGGTCTCGGCTATGGAAACAACAAGGAAAAGACTCTTACCGACATCAGACTCCAGTGGGGTTATGCAGGCGGTAACTTCTGGTACGGCGGAACTATTGCAGAGATGTCTGACAACCTCATTCCTCCCGTTCAGGATTATATCAACCGTGATCTTGCTGACAGGACAGGGCTTCCTCTGCCTCCGGCAATCTTCCCTACACCTGATCAGAATGAGCAGATCAACACAATCGCTACACCTCTCATCAGCAACGTAAATGCATGGACATTGAAGTTTGTTACAGGACAGGCTGATATCGAGAAGCAGTGGGATGAGTACAAGAAGTCATGCGAAGGTCTCAACCAGAAGGGCCTCGAAGATCTCTATGCTGAACTCTACAAGAAGACATAATTTGGTTTTCCCCTAAATCTTTTGTAGCAAAGAAAAGGGCTGTTCCGGAACGG
>JAEEGL017168222.1_pt1 | contig 27082 bp, 45 predicted proteins | sample 9134231 | NCBI WGS metagenome assembly JAEEGL01 (sample SAMN16246548, study PRJNA631951) | gut metagenome | biome: gut microbiome; feature: rumen; material: fiber-attached | host: Bos | place: Iran: Karaj | collected 2018-10 | reverse complement strand
GGCGGTGTATGGCAGGTTGTTGTTCTCAATCTTTTTGAGTTCCATGCGTTTCTCCTTTCATCGGTCGGCCTCCCATTTTTGGAAGCCGATGTAGCTTTGGTTCGGGTCGTAGTTCAGGCAGATGCTGGCGTACTCGCATCTCCGTCCCCAGTGCTGGCAGTGGAGCGTGTTGCGGTAGTAGTTCTCCGCGTCCTGCATCTCCTGCATGATCTCCTCGAGTTCCTTCCTGAAGGCCTCGACCTCGGCGTCCGTGCGCTCGATCTCAAGCAGTCGGATCTTCTTCTCGGTGTCGGTCTCGTACCAGTCCTCCATCCGCTTTGCGAATTCCTCGGCCGTCTCGTCTGCCTTCTGGCGGATGGTCGGCTTCCTGCAGATCGTGTACCAGACCTTGCGGCGTCCTGTGAGGATCATGTAGGCGAGGATCTGCTCGTCCCATTGCAGGTTGAATTCGTACTCCTCGGTGATCTCCGATCCGGTGGTCTTGTGCTCGATGATGTGGTCTTCGGTGAGTCCGTCCACAATGCCTTTGAGGGTGTGGCGGCCGATCTGCTTCTCGAGCTTGACCTCGGCGGCCGTTGCTTTGAAGCTCGGGAAGATGTGCCGCTGGTAGGCTCTGGCCATCGCCGCTTCCTTCGTTGTTGCGCTGGGGTCGATCTCCTTGCCGTTGTTCAGATCCTCGATCAGTTGGTGGTAGTTGGTTCCTGTCTCGAGTGCCTCCGCTTTTTCGGTCGGTTCGAGCTTCTCGTGGTATTTGAAGTCGTAGGCTCGGCGGCAGGCCTTAAAAAGTTTAATTTGCGAAATCGTCGCGGTCATCTCTCTTCTCCTTCCCGATCACCAGTTCGATCTTCGCGATCGTGATGCGGCTGGGGTCTTGTGCTCCGGTCTCGATGCTGTTGATGGTCTGTTTGCTCAGTCCGCATCGGTCGGCGAGTGCCTGCTGGGTGATCCGCTCTCGGGCTCTGTATTCGATCATTCGCTCTTGTAAGGTCATCTTCTGTTCACCTCCTCTCTGTCTCCTATTGTAGCAGATTTTCTGCTTCGTGTCAATCAATCTTTTTCTTTTTCTTCCTTTTATTTACTTCTTTTTATACTCTTCTGTGAAGGGTTGAAGGATTCTACCCTTATATAAAAAAGGTTTAGAAAAAATATAAAAAGTATAGAAGAGTTTAGAATCGGGGCTGAATCCTGCAATCCTTCACAAATCCTTCACTCGTCTCCGTCCCAGATCCAGATGGCGTCTCGGAGCGGTGTGTATCTCTTGAGGATGCAGTCGGCGCAGATCATCTGGCCGTCCTCATCCTCGTAGAGCTCCTCGGGCTCGAGTTCCTCGTGGCAGGTGTCGCAGGTGCAGTGCGGCACTCGGCGGTATTTGCAGGCGTTTCCGATGCATCCCATCTCGGGTGGGCATCCGACGCATTCGTTGGTGTATCTGATCATGCTGGGTTCCTCCTGTGTGTTTGTGTGGCTGTGTAGCCCAATCCCCCAAGATGGGGGATTTCGTCGCAATTCTCAGCGACTCGTCAGGGGCTTTATTCAAATGGTAGCGGCTCGTCCTCCATCCAGAGTTCTTCGTTTTCTGGTTCCTCGTGCTCCTCATCCGCGCCTGGCTCCCAGTAGCGGCTTGGCAGTATAATCTCTCCGATGCTTCTCATGCTTCTCATGCTGGTTTCCTCCTTCTTAGTATTCCTCTGTCTCCCACTCTCCGTCTTCGTTCTCGACGCAGATCTCGTAGGTGGTGTCGTTGATGCTTCCGTAGGTGTAGCCTCGGTCGTGGCTCAGGATGAAGATGTCGTCATCCTCGAGCTCGAGCTCTTCGAAGAGTTGCTTCAGCTCTCCGATGGTCGTCGGTCTGCTGATCTGATCGATGCTGTATCCGGTTCTCGGTGCTTCAAAAACGATCGCTCTTTTCATGTGTGTTCTCCTTCTCCCCGTGTGGCCGCTAGGTCAGCCTTGGCTTTTTACTTGAAGCTCTTGTAGTTTCCGTTCTGGTAGGTGACTCCGATTGCCCACACGTTGTAGGGCTCGTATCCGATCTGTCGTCTGATCTCGTAGTGGTAGGCCTTTACTAAGGCTTCTTCCTTGTTTGGTGCGAGGATGTCGATCCGTTCCTCGTCTCCGTCTCTGTGTCGCCTGTAGGCGATGGTGTAGGTCTTGTTGATCTTCTTCATGCTGTTCTCCTTCCTCGGCCTCCTGGGGTCGGTGTGGCGGTTTTGCGCCTCTGTTGTTATGTCTATTATAACCGATGGGAGGTGATTTTGTCAATCTTTTTTTGTAATTTTTTTACTTTTTTTTACTCCTAGGGGCATAAAAAAAGGAGCCTCCCTTATCGGGTGGCTCCTGCCAAGCGGTCAAGGACGGCTTGGTATTCTTTCGGGTGAAGGATCTTGATGACGCTGAAGTGCTCGGTCAGGATCTCAACGACTTTGTCTATGGGTGCTCCGCTGATCGCTTCTCCGAATTCTCCGGCGTAGTCGGGCATGGTGTCCCTGATCTCGGGCTCGATGTCGTTCTCGGTCAAATGATCGAAGACGACATAAAGCGTCGCGAGTCGCTGGATCGTCTGCCAGCTCGCGTCCGCCTTCTCAAGGGACGCGATCTCCTTCTCTATTTCCCGTAGGTTCACATTTGCTCCAATCTTCGAACGATCTTTTGGATGTCCTGTTTGGTCTGCTGGTCTGGGGCGTCCTGCATCAGATCTCGGAGTTCCTCGGCGAGATCCTCTGCCTCGGCGGTCGAGTATCTGCCCATGGTGTCGCGGCGTGCGTTTGTGCCTCTACCTCGTGCGTAGGATGATCTCCTGTAGGAGTTCCTGTTGCTCATCCGGTAGCTTCCTCGGCGTGACTGCTGGCCGCCTTCTCCGTCCTCGCTGTACTCGCTGTTCTCCCACATCTCCTCCGCTGTCAGAAGGCTTTTCTTGATGTGGGCGAGCTTGTCGGCGTATTCGATCTCGGCCATGGACAGCTTGTCTTCCTTGTCTGCCTTGCGCTCGAGTTCGTCGAGCTCGTCGCAGATGTACTGCATTAACTTGTGCATGTCTTCTTTCCTCCTTATGCGATTCTGCTGATCACGAGGTTTGCGTTCTGCATCTCGATCACGGGTGTGGGTGTCGTTGCTGGGTCTTCGTCTGCGGCGACGTATCTCACCGAAAGGGTGAAACAGCATCCCTTCGGCACTGTGATGATCGCGGTGCTGGTGACGTTCCCGTAAGCGTCGACGGCCGTCGGTGTGTAGATCGCTCGGCTTGTCGTTCTCGGTTCTCCGTTCACAGTCAGCGCGATGGCGATGGGTGTGACGGCTCCTCCGGTCGGGATCGCGATGTTGCCGTTGAAGGTGACTTGGTATCTTGCAAAGCAATTTTGCGTGACGCCTCGGAGAATAAAGATCCCTGTCTCGTCCTCGTGGTAGACGTACCCTCGGGTGCAGGGGATGGAAGCTGTGAAGATCGCAGGGTTATTCAGGGCGATGGCCTGTTCTGCGTTTGCTAAATATTCCGCCATGGTGTCTCCTCCTTAAAAGTTACCGCATCCGCATCCGCATCCGTTGTTTGCGACGTTGACGGGGCAGGTAAAGATCGGCTGAGATCCGTACACGGGCTGTGTCGGTACGGGGCAATCTTTGAGCCGCTGGTAGAGGGCGTCGACCTCGGCTACCTGACCGCGCTGGATCGCGGCCGTTTGTGCGGTCTGCGATGCCGCAAGGTTCGCCATCGTGAGCTGTCTCTCGAGGTCTGCGATGCGGTCGTTCTTGCTGTCGAGCTCGAGCTGGCAGAGTTTGTCGAGGATCGCCTGCGTGCCGCTGGTCTGGCTCTGGATGATGTCTCTCGTGTTGTTTGCGTTGGCGAATCGTGTTGCGTTCCCTTCGTTCTGGATGATGTTCTGGGTCTGGCAGTTGGCCAGTCGGTTCTCACAGCAACAATCCGCAAACTGTGACTGAATGCTGAAAAGCTGTTGCATGTTCGCCATCGCTCTTGCGTTCGCTCCCTGCTCCGCGCTGGAGAATCCGTTTGCGAGTGCCATCTGGATGTCTCCGGTGCTGTTGCAGATCTGTGTGGCGAGGTTCTGGATGCCGCTCTGGACGCCTGTGATGCCGCTCATCACGGCCGCCTGATCAAAGCCGCGCTGAACTGCTCCGCCGTTGTTGTCGACCACATAGGGCATGCCTCCGAAAAAGCCGCCGCTGTTGTTGCCGCCATTGTTCCAGCCGCCTGCGGCGAAAAGCAGGATCAGGAGAACGATCCACCATCCGTTGCCGTCTCCAAAGCCGCCATTGTTATTGCCGCCTCCGGTGTAGACGGGGTACGGGTAGCCGCCTCCGATGTTCCCTGCTGGGGATACGAGCATGGTTGTGTTCATGCCTCCTTCGTCTGTTAAAGCCATATAAAAGCCTCCTTGTTTTTATTTCAAAGCCGCGCGCGCTGGCCTTGTGTCAAAGTTTAATGCCCATCTGGGACGCGATCTGCATCGCTTGGTTGAGGGCGTTCTGGTTGACCTGTCCGCTCTGGATCAGGTGCCTGACCATCTGCTCTGGGTTGCCTGCCATCGCTGGCGGAACCTGCAGGCCGTTCTGGGTGAGCATCTGCATCGGGTTTCCTTTAAAAGTCGACAGCATCTGCATGATCTGCATCGGGTTCATTGTGTCCGACCTCCTTCTTCAATCTCTCGATTTCCTTCTGAATAGCCGCCAGTTCGTCTCTTGTGACGAAATTCGAGGTTTTCGCCTCGGGTGCGGTATTTCTTACCTTGTACTCTAAAACCTTGATGCTGGGCATTCCAGACGGGTCTGCTGACTTGACGTAGATCGTCTGGCTTTCGGAATCCCACAGGTAAACTGTCGAGTTCGGGGCGACGAGGTAGCTCTTGGCTCCTGCCTCGCCTTGTACCCAGATCACGCCTGTTGTTTGTGGTGCCTGCATGGATTGCTGTGTCTGCATTTGGTACGGGTAAAAATTCGGGTAATTGTAAGCCATTTTTTTTTATCTCTCCTCCCAGTAAAATTGAGGGATCTCCTTGCTGGAGTCCCAGCTGTCGAAGATCTGGCCGTCGCGAACTTTTGCGACATGGCCTCCGAAGCCGAGGACGTAGGTTCCTCTCGGATGGTCGATGCAGAAGTCCTCGGCGGTGTAGCAATTCGGGCAGGCGTTCGGGATCGCTTTCCTGTAGAAGCCATCCCTCCGCAGGACGGCTCCCCACACGCTGTCGCTCGAGGGCATGTCGCACATCTGGTATCCTGCCGTCGCGAGGAGCTCGTATGCCTTCTCCCAATCGATCCGCAGGGCTTTTGCGATTGCTCGGACGGAGCAGTCTCCGACCTTCCTCCCTGCTGGGTTCGGGTTGTAGTAAACGTAAACCATCGGCTTTTCCTCCTTCGTGGTTTATCGTATCAAAAAAGACGCCTCTCGGAAATGAAGCCGATGGGCATCTTTTTGGCATCTTTCGTGCAGTTTTAATGCATCCGATCCTTGAGCTTGTCGGTGTGTCTGAAGACCTGCTCTCGGGTTTTCCGGATGATGTTTTTGGTCTGGCGGACGGAAAGGTCGAACATCTCGGCGAGCTTCTCGTAGGTGGTTCCGTCGAGAAGTCGCGCCTTTAGCATCGCTCGGTCTCGGGCTGAAAAGACGTACTCGTCGATTAAAAAGGCGATTTCCGTTCGCGAAAGGTCACAGTAGACTGGGATCGACAAGGCTCTCGAGGTCGTGGTATCGGTGGATCGTGTCCATCCATCCGTTGGCCATGAGGATCATTCCTGCGACCAGCCCAATCGCAAGAACAAGGGCGACAATGGTAACGATCACGAGTGCCTTCTGGCTCCGCTCAAAGCGGCAGGCGACGTCCTCGTATAAAAAATAAGGGATGCTGGCGAGCTCCTGCTCGTCCTTCTTCTTCTCCTCCATGCGTCCTCCTTCCTAGCTTCTGTATTTATCCTGCAGGTCGGCGTATCCGACGATGTAGGTGTTCTCTTCCCTGAAGTCGTACATTCTGGGTGCGACCATCTTGCTGGTGTTCCCTTCGTAGGTCGTGAGGATCTCCTCGAAGTAGTCGGCCTGCATGACGATGCCCACATGGGTGCAGTCGGCTTCCGTGTGCTTGTTTGAAAAAAAGATGATGTCTCCGCTCTGGGGTTTCTTTTCCTTCCTCGTGTACCATCTGCCTTGTTTCTTGAAGATGTTTTTCATTCGGTCGCAGGATGCTTCAATCGGGAAGTCCTCGATGTATCCGTCTCCGTTAAGCGCGTAGCTCAGGAACATGGCGCACCATGGTGATCCGTAGGCGATGTGGGTTCCCTTGATCGCGTTGTACCAGTCGTAGATCGGCTTGACGGCGTCTCCGGTGATCCCATGAAAAGCCATCACATGGTTCAGGGTCTCCTGTTTAGTTTTCATCCGTGGTCTCCTCCTGCTTCTGCTTCTTCTCGTATTGCGTCTTGGCAATCACGACGATGGCTCCGATGAGGGTGTCGAGTGCGGCAAGGGTCGCGGTGATCTGCTGGCCGTAGGGGATTCCCCAGATCGAAACGATGGCGCATAAAAAGGTGATGATCGGTGTTGCGATCAGTGCGGCAAACTTCAAAATGTCGTAGGTCTTGTTGCTCATGGTTTGGTTCCTCCTTTCATCTGTTCTTTTATGGTGTTCAGCTCGTACTCGAGGATCATGACTCGGTCTTGAACTTGGTTATGCTTGTCGAGCTTCTGGTCTTGTTTGTCGAGCTTCGCCTCCATAGCGTTCATCCTGTATTCGAGGAGCTTCCTCGTTGAGTTCGCCTGAAAAGCGTTTGAGACGAGGCTAACGAGGAGCGCGCTTCCTCCTGAAATCAAAGCGACTATGATCTCCATCTCGGCTCCTCCTTTACGTCTGCTGGTTCTCCACAAGGGTCAGGGTGTAGGTGACCTTCATGGTCTTGTCGGGTGTCTTCTCGACCTCGTTGGGAAGGTTTTTGATGGTGCTCAGCCAGTTGCAGGGCGGTCTCATAACTGTGAGGGGGCTCATGAGCGGATTTGCCGCTTGGGACGAGGTTCCGTAAATGCCAAAAAAGAGATTGCAATCGTAGCACTGGGCGATTCCCATGATGTATTCTCCGCTCTGGCTATTCCATTTGCTTGCGTTGGTCGGGACGATGCGATCTGCCTCGGTTCCTCCCTGCGGAATGGTCAGCGTCGGGTCGTAGTAGCGCGTGCTTCCGAGTCCGACTCTTCCTTCGTGAACTGAAAAGAACCGCTCGTAGTCGTTCGTGGTGGAAAGGTCGACGACTGTTCCGTCTGCCTTGATCTTCACGCGCTTCGTTGCGACTTGGCCTCCATAGCTCCCGTATGCTAGGTAGAGGTCGTTGCCGATGATCTTTCCTCCGACGAAATAGCTATCATTGAGCGCGATGCCTGCGTTCGCCTGCATGTTGTAGGTCTTCTCGGTGATGGTTCCGTCCTTGTTGAGCTGTGTGGCGTAGACTGTTGCGCCGCTGGTCGCTCCGGTGCTCGTGCTTCCCACAAGCAGAATGTATCCTGTGCCTCCCATGACTCGGGCGTATGTCACAGTCGTTCTCGCGGTGAAGGTCTTTGTCTGGGTGCGTCTCGGGCTCTGGTTGCTGGTGTTAAAATTGATTTTATTGATGAACGGCTGGAGCTTTGAGACGGGGACGTCGTACCAGTTGATGGTTGCGCTTCCTGCGTTCAGGCAGTTCTTCGCGGTGTCTCCGAGCATCGCGACTTGGCTTTGCGAAAGGTCAAGGCCTGCGAGTTTTGTAAGGTCTCCCGTGAATGTCCGATTTCTGGTCGTGGTTCCTGCAAAAAAGAACGGGGAGCGCACAAGCGCAGACGTCGACGAATCCTTGACCTTGCTGGTTGCGTTGCCTGCTCCGATGTATCCTCCTGCTCGGGTGGTCAGGCAGACGCTGTTGATCTTGCCGTTGCCTTCGTCGGTATCCCAGTTATAAACGTACACGCGCTGGTGCTCGTTCGGTGTTCCGCTCTCGGTGTCGTCGTACTGGCCGAGCTCGGTGGCGTTGCTGTTGCTGGTGAAATCAATTGAGCCATTTGCGACCATCGTCGTTCCTGCTGGGCAATAGAGCGGATGCGGATGGTTTCCTGCCTCATCGGTGTTCTGGTCGATCTTCTTGTCAAAGAGCATGATCCCTCCGAAGAGGTCATCAAGCGGCCGCGCGTTGGTCGGCAATGATCCGAGGGGATCGGTGTTCAGGGCTCCGCATTCTTTAAAGTATTCGGAGGCGAATTCGGTTACAAAGTTCTCGCCTTCGTAGACCTCGGTCTCTCCGGTTCTCACGTTGGTGAGCTCGATTTTTGTGCTTCCTTTGATCTTCATTTTCTTCTGCCTCCTTATCGTTTGATATAGATGGTGATCGTGCTTCCTGTCGGGAAGTTCAGGCCATCGGTGTCAATTCGGAATCTATCCATTTCCTCGGTAGTAAAATGGTAGCCGTTTGCATTTCTGCCGAGAGTTGTTCCTGCCGAGTTGCCAGAAACCGCGCTAGTTTGCTCGGACATCCACATGTTTCCATCTCGGGTGTAGCGCGTGTGGCTATATCGTGCCGCTGTGTTTAGGCCACCGAGGACGTAGCCTGCTCGTTTCGCTCCGCTCTCGTTCTTAAACCATGCGTAGATCTGGATGTTGTCGGTGGCGGTTGTCGCCGTGACACTGAAAACGATAAACAGTCCGCTGATCTTCTCGGTGAGCGTGCGGTCGTATCTCTTTGTGTTTCCGTCGGCCGTGATAGTCTCGAAAAGCTCCCATGTTCCTCTCGGCTCGAAAGCCTGCGCGATGGTCGTTGCCTGCCATTTGGAAACGTCCCACACGCCGCTCGTGTCGGCGATGCATCGGTAGAGTGCGTCTTGGTAAATGGCAAAGTCTCCGGTCTTGTAGCTCGCCTGCTCGCTGTAGACGTCCGTCGTTCGTGTCCGTGCTCGGTGGAGTGCGGTGTCGATGACGTCCATGTTTCCGTTGATGAGCGCGACGTCTGGGGCTTCTCCGTATTCCTGCTGTGAAAGTTTATAATAAGTAGTCTGTTGCATCTTCTGCTCCTCCTTCCTACCAGTGGTAGTCCTCCTTCAAATCCTGCCATGTGAGCGTTTCCTTGATCTGTCCCCATGTCAGGTTCTTGATGTCCTTTCCGAATGCCACAAGGTCTGTGATCTCCTCCAGCGTGATGCCTTGGCCGACCTCGATGTATCCGACCTCGTCGATGGTCTCGTCTCCGATCCGTGTCGGCAGGTCGGTGATCGCCTCAAAGCCATAGGTGTCGTCGATGGTTGCGAGCTGGATCGGGATACCTGCGATATTGATCAGGCCGATCTCGTCGTCTGCCTCGATGGTGCCATCCCACAGCGGTGTTGCTACCATGTTCTGTCCCCAGATGACCGCTCGGATGTCTCCTGCGTCGATGCTCATGTCGCTTCCTTCTGCCTCGAGCATGATCAGGAATCGGTGCATCTCTCCGGAAACGATCAAAGGGTACATAAAGGTGATTGTGTGCTTTCCTTCCTCGCTCCATGTCCATGTCGGGTGAATCGTGTTGATCTCGTCTCCGTCGATGTAGTAGGTGAGTCGTGCGCTGGCGGTGTCCTCGAGTCCCTCGGGGATCTGCAGGACGGCTTGGCCTTCCAGCATGACGTAGGTCAGTTCCGTCGCAAAAAATGTAATGGTCAGGAGCGTGGTCTTTCCGCCTCCGTCCACATAGTTCTGCTCGCGGTTGTTGTTGAAAGGGTAGAACACGACGCCTTTGCCTTGCGTTTGCTGGGCGACGCTCTGGAGTGTCCGCTGGTCTTGCGTGGTGACCTGCTGGAGTGCTGGGTTCCTTCCGAAACCCTCGGCGATGTAGCTCGCGTTGTAGGTGTAGTCGTATTTCATGATGCAGGAGATCTGGGCTCCGTCTGCGAGGCCGTCGGTGAACTTCAGGCAGTCACCGAGGTCGTATGCTGGCGTTCCTGCGAGGCCGACTGAAAAGGGAACGAGGGCGATCTCGGCGAGTCGGTCGAGGACGTTCTCCCTCTCCACATCTCTCTCAAAAAGCAGGGGGTTCTTTCCTGCATCGTACATGAGGCCTGTGGGTTTCCCTGCCTTGGTGTAGATCTGCTGGGTGCCGTCGTGGTTCGTGTACTGGATCGCGTTGTAGCTCGTGATGAAGTCGGAGAATGATCCGCCTTGCATCCGGTGCTCTGGGTCGATGGTCTCGACCTCGGTGTTCCCGTACATCCTGAGCTCGAGTTCTCCGTCGCGGTTGATCGTTGCGAAGCCACAGATCGCTTGCGCGAGCTGGCCGAGAAGGTCTCGGTATGTCTGCAGGCCGTGGTCTTCGTCAAGGTAAAGCGTCGAGGCGTGGTTCGGGAAATCGTCGAGGTCGGCGTTTGCGAGGGTGAGGTCGCAGTCCGTGCAGATCTGTGTTGCGATCTCGTATGGTGTGCCTTGGGTGGTTCCGAAACCGAGCGGCTTGTCGAGCGCGCTCATCTGGTCGTATGCGGTGATCTGGATTCCCTCGCTGGTGTAGTTCGCCTCGGTGACGAAAAAAACGCCAAGGGGGACGTACTCGTATGTCCCTCCTCCGATGTTCAGGCCTTCCTCCAGCGTGATCTCCTCACCTACCCATGCGTATCTCGGGATCTGCAGGTCGTTCACGAAGGTGATTTGCATCTCGGCGGCGTAGGTTCCTCCGAGCTCGACCTCTCCGTCCTTGGAGCAGTTGTTGGTGATCGAAAGGGACGATTGCAAGACGTCCGCCTCGGTAAAGCTGACGCCTCGTATCGTCCCTCGTAGCTTGTATCGGTGCACTGGTTTTGCCAGTGCGGTTTTGTATGCGTTTGAAACCGAATACATCAGATCTCCTCCAATTCAAAGGAAATGTTGTAGAGTCCGTTAAATCCTGCCAATGTCTCGGAGTCCTTCACGAGCGTCTGGGTGTAGTTCCGCATCCTGACTGTTCGCTCCTCCTCCTCTCCGCTAACCACATCATACCGCGTCAGGACGAAGGTGTCAAGACGGGAAAACTCGCGGAAGGTCTTAGCCCATGTGTCCGTGCATCCAAATTCCGCGCTGATCGAGATTTTGTCGTAGCGCGTGACGTTGATGACGTCGGTTCCTGCCTCGGTGACCTGTACTGTCTCGATAACGTTTGAGGTCTCGCTCCAGCTGATCGGTCGCAGGATCTCGGTGTTGTTAAACTTAAAAGCCTGCATTTTATCTTCCTCCGCTTCTGTATGCATTGATCCGGTTCGCCTCGATCACGATGGTCTCGATCTTTCGCTGGCCGATGCTGACGGGGATGATGATGTCTCCCGTGGGTGTTCCTCCTGCTCCCTGCTTTTGCATCTCGGCCACAATGCTGGCTACCCATTTCTTGTTCTGATCGAGCGGTATAACTGCCTCGGCTCCGTTTCCTTCAAGCAGTCCAAGCTGGCCTTTCTTCAGGATGCCACCTTGTTCGAGGTTCGGGATCTCGGGGATGTGGATGCCGTATCCTCCGATTGCTGGTACCCAGTCGGGTACCTTGATCTTGTTTAGGCCTCGAATGAAAATATTGAGAAGATCGATCAGGGCGTTCACGGGTGTCTTGACGATGCTGATCACGGCGTTCCAAACTGTGCGGATCGCGTCTCGTGCTCCTTCAAAAACTGTCCGGAAGAATCCGCTTATTCCTGCAAAAACTTTCTTGATGTCCTTCCAGCGTTCCTCGAACCAGTCGCCGATGGCGGAAAAAACGCCAGTAATCGCATCCCATGCTCCTGAAAAGATGCCACCGAAAAACTCACCGACTGCGGCAAAGACTCCGCTGATGCCTTCCCAGATGCCGCTGAAAAATCCGACGACGCCGCTCCAGACGCTCTGGATGGCTTCCCATGCCTGACTGAATGCAAGCTTGACTCCTTCGATGATCCCTCCTAAAAACTCGGAAAGAAAACCGAAGATGTTTGTTACTGCCTCTCGGAAGCCTTCGCAATTATTCCAAAGGATCATGATGCCTGCCACAAGTCCTGCAATGAGGGCGATGACGATCGCTATCGGGTTTGCGTTTAGGACGGCGTTCATGGCCGCTTGTGCTCCTGTAAAAAGTTTCACGGCATTGCTGGCGGCGTTCATGATGCTGGAGATCGCCATCGCCGCTTTGTAGGCGATGATCGCGGCCGTGACCGCAATGATCACGGGTTTGAGCTTCTTGAAAAGGTCGATGAGCCTCTGCAGGCCTCCTCCCTTGAGCCAGTTGGTTATCTTGTCGACGAGGCTCTTGATCGCTGGGATGAGCTCCTTGGCCAGTTCGTTCGTCGCTCCTCCAAATGCCGCTTTTAGATCGGTGACGCTGTCTTGAAAAGCCGCAGAGTCCTTCACGGCCTCCTCACTCATGACGCCTCCGAGGTCGTGGAGGTCTTGTTTCATCTTCTCGACGTCCTCGGCCGAAGTATTCAAGAGCGGCGCGAGTTCCTGAGCTCCGCGTCCGAGCAGGTCGGTTGCGAGTGCGGTTCTCTCGGCTCCTTCCTCCATGCCTTGGAGTTCCTTGATGACTCTCTCGAAGAGTTCCTCCTGCGTCATGCTGGCGGCTTCCTCTTGAGAAATGCCGAGCTTGTCGAAGGCCTCGGATCCTCCCTCGACGGCCTTGTTGAGGGTCTTCATTACTCCTGTAAGCGTGGAGATGTCCGAGCCACTGTGCTCGAGAATGTGAGCCCATTCTTGGTATCCTGTGGTGCTCATTCCGAGCTTCTGGCTCATTTTATCGATCTGGTCTCCTGTTCCTGAGACCTTGTTTGCGAAAGCAAAGGCCGCGCCTCCGATGGCTCCAAGACCAACGGCCGCTTTTGCGACTGTCTTCCCTGCGTCGGCGAGTCCTTTTTTCATGTCGCCTGTCTTTTCGCTGGCCTGCTCGAGGCCTTCCTCGTATTGCGAGCTGTCGAGCGTCAAGACGGCCGCTAAATCAAAAACATTCATGCTTCCTCCTCCTTCCCCACATGCAGACCTGCTCGGGCGAAAATGTCAGCCGCGATCTCGTCGGCCGTGCGTGTGTCTTTTTTCCTCCGGTCAAACGCGAGCTCCCTATACTTCTGGGTGAGCGTCTGGCCTTTGGCTTGGTAAAACAAAAGGTCGCTTATGTAGAACTTATAAGCGACCTCCTGCTCGTGGAGCCTGATTCGGCTCATGACGTATTTAAGGAATGCCTCGGCGTTCCCTCTGTTCCCTCTGTATTCTCCGTAGGCGAGCCAGAATTGGTCTATTCCAAACTCTGACCCTGCGATGCGAAAAAATCGCGGAGTTCCTCGTCGTTCATGATCTCCAGCACCTTCTTCGGGAGCGTGGTGAGGCTGATCTCGTATTCCTCGACGGGGGTGTTATCCAAGATCGCGAGGATCTCGACGATCTCCTTCGGGTGTCCTTGCAGGAGTGCCTGCATAAAGCCGAGCTTGTCGTCTCCGTTTCCGTATGCTTTTTTGACCTTCTCATCGGCGAGGATCTTGGTGACGGGCGTCATCAATTTGCCGAGGATCTCTATCGCCTGCTCGTTTTTGTACTCGGATAACTTCATTCCTATTATGCCTCCTCTTTGGCGGTGACGCTGGTCTTGCCTGCGTGAACGGCTTTGTCGCTTGCGTCAACGATCACGACCACGATGTCCATGCCTGTTGCGGCTTCGATCTCGTCGTCGCCGTCCCATGCCGTCCATGCGCTTCCTGCGCAGATGGTTCCCTTGCTCGGGGTGATCAGGCTATAACCTGTCTGGTATACGTATCCCTCGCTCGCGGATGCTGTTTCGCTGGTGGTGATGGCGGTGTCGCCTACGTTCGTGCCTGCGACCGATGTAACATTCATCTTGTAGTCGCCTGTCTCGGGTGCTCCGTCCTTGACGTAGATCTCAAAAGGCACCACATCCTGTTCGTTCATGCTGTAGTGGCCTGTGAATTCAAATGCAAACTGTCCCTTTGCTTTGTCGCTGGACTGGATCTGGAATCCTCCGGTGCTCAGCGCGTTCAGCAGATGGATCGCGCAGTAGCCTCCGTTCGTCTCTCCGTTCATGTCGGAGTAGTCACCGATCCACCAGATGTCCTCGAAGTCGGTTTCGTCGAGATCGTTTCTGGGTACGATATGCGTTGCGTCGTGTTCGTCGATGTCGGCCGCTCCTGCGAGCTTCTTGGCAAGGCCTGCGGTCACAGCTACAAAGGTTCCGCTCATCTTGGCCTCTATGCTGGTCTGCTTCTTGAGCTCGAGAGTATTCTTAGGACAATTGTCTATGTCTTCACCGAAATCCGAAAACTCGGGCGTTGCGGTAAAGTTGACGCCTCCGGTGGTCGCGCCAAGTAAATCCGTTACCGCTCCAGTTGCTGGCGTGAATCCTGTTGCGAGGACGCCTGCATTGATCTGGAGCTGTTTGAATGTGTTTGTCGGGATCTTCGTGTATTTCATGGGATCTCTCCTCCTCCTCTAACTTAAGTATTCCGCCTGAATGTTCAGGACGATTCTTCGTATCATGTCGTCGGCTTCCTCTGGGAGCCGCGTCGCCCATGGCAGGGCTTTTGTGATCCACATCGCTCCTCCGTCGTAGGCGATCATGCGTCCGCCTCTTCCGATGAATTCCGCGATCTGCATCTCCTTCTCGGTGATCTCAGCCCATGAGCTCGATCTGTACCAAAGGGAGGCGGTCATCGCGACTTGGCTTCCCCATTCATCGGTGCGTGTCTCGTAGGTGATGTACGGGAGCGTGGCTCCGTCTGGGACGCTTCCTTCGTCGTAGGCTGGCAGGCCGAATCCGCTCCAAAAAGCGTATAGTGCTTGTGCTTTGTTCACGGGAGCCTCCATTCCTCGGCTTGGTATTGCCGCATGTTCAGGGTCGCGCTTTCGGGTGTCTTGCTGTCATCGGAATTTGAGACCAGTCGAAAGATCTTCTGATCTCGTTCCCTCCGCAGGACAGTGTGGTAGTCGAGCTCGACGCTCTTCCTGACTGTCAGCGTGTATGCCGCTGTGACTCCCATCGCTTGCGCGACTTTCATCTGGGTGCTGGCGTCGTAGGTGATCGCGCCTTGGATGCGCGCTCCGTCCGTCCACACAGTGCTGGTGCCTCCGTATCCGTCCGCGATGATGGTCTTGTTTATGATCGTGAAAGGCTCGAAGGCCTGATCTAGTAGGCTCATACGCGTATCCTCCTGTAGATCTTCAGGCGGTTGGCGTATTGTGCCTGCCATGTCGGGACGGCCGTGCCTCCGGTGTCGGTGTTCCCTCCGCTGGCCTTGCTGTAGGAGTAGCCTCCGAAGCTCTCGGAGGTGTAAGGGCTCATGTTGGTCGAGTTTACTCCTCCGTTGACCTCCTGCCATTCCTTGATCTCGTTAACGAGTGCCAAAAATGCGGCAGGCGGCGACATGATCCAGATGCCTCCGTGGAAGGTCTCATCTGTCAGCTTCGTGGCCAGCTCGGAAACTTTGTAGACTCCGTCGTTCAGGCGGCTTCCGACGATCCTGATGTACTCGGTCGGGAAATCCAAAGAAGGCGAGATTTGCCCATTTGAAATCTCCCAATCTCCGACGTGGATGTCGCCTTCTAAAACGAAGTAGTTTTTGATTTCTGCACAAATCTCGCCTATCATCTTATTTCTCCTTTTTGGCCGTCGTGGTCTTCTTCGGCTTCTGATCTCTGGGTTTCTGGGTTCCCTTGCCTTGTGTAACGATTACTGACATGGTCTCCTCCTCCTCTTTAGCTAAGTGTCAGGCCGCTAAGGTCATAAAACTCGGTAAGGCTCCCGACTCCGTCCTTCTTCTGCCAGATCATGAGCTTCTGGGTGTCCTTGTCGGTGATCTTGAAGACGCCATCCTGATCGGAGTCAAGCGTCACAAGTCCTGCGCCTTCGGTCGGCGAAAGTCCGACCTTGACGTCCGCGTAGGTGAGGCCTGAAGTGAAATTCGAGAACTTCAGCGCGATGAAGTAGCCCTCTCCCCATACGTCCACAAGTGATCCGCTGGTCAGTTTGGTCAGGGTGCCTGTGATTGCTTTTCCTGCTACGGAGACTCCGCTCTGCATCTGGGATGCGAGCGTTCCCCAGTAGTTCGTGTCGCTGTCCGCAGGGCTTACAGCGACACTAGTCATTCCCCCGATGAGATGGTTCCTTTCACAACGCCTGCGGCGTACTCGGGCAAGAACTGGATGCCGTTCATTACGAGGCTCTCGATGGTTGCGCGCTCCTTGTTTGCGTTGCCGCTGGAGATGCCGATGTAGCCTGTCTCGTCGGTGGTCAGCTCAAATGCATTCGCGATGTCGCCGTTCATGGTCAGGTAGTACATGATGATGTTCTCCTTCGCGGTGGCGATAAAGGTTCCCTGTGTGATCCGGCTGGACATGATGACTGTGCCAAGGCCGAGGAAATCTTCAACGTAATTCATGCCGAATGCGGTCTGTACGCTGATGTTCGCTTTTGCGAGGTAGTCCGCAATGTCGAGGGGGTTCACGAAGTAAACCGCCTGTGCGGTGTCGTCTTCAAACTTCACCTGAAGCTGTCCCCATGCCGCCGCGAGTGCCGCCTGCAGGCCTGTGCCGCTTACGCTGGTTGCGCCTGTGATGGTGCCGTTCAGGAAGCTGAAAAGATCGGATCTAACGCCTGCCTGCACAAGGCTCAGGAGCTTTGCGTCGGTCTCGGTGACTGCTGTCTGCAGGCCGCTCTTCTTGATGGCCTCTGCAGATACGGATTTGCGCCACTTCTTCAGGGTGATCTCTCCGATTGCTGTCTTGGTCTGTTCGATCTCGGTCAGAGGGATGATCTCGCCTTCTGTCACGGAGCCGTTCGCAAGGGTGCCGCTCATCGTGTAGACGTACATCGTGGTGCCTTCCATCATCGGGATCTTTCTGGTAACTCCGAGAACCTCGATCAGCTTTGCGAGGCTGGAGTGGGTGAACTGCTGGACAAAGTCGATCTCACGGATGCGCTTCATGTCCTGCGCTACTGTCAAATTGGATTCTACCGCCATGGTTTCTCCTCCTTTAATTCAAAAATAAATCTTTGTTTTCGAGCATCGCCTGCTGTCGCTCGGCGGTGTCCTTGATCTTCATGATTTCGTCTTTCGACATTTTCTGGCCGCCTGTGTTCGCTGGCGGTGTGGCAGTCGTTGCGCCTTTGGTCCCGGTCTTGACGATGAAGTCAGCCCAGTCGTTTGCGATGCCGTCGGTGAGGTCTTTTTCGTTCGTGATCTTGCCTTCCTTGTCGAGCTTGATCGCGCTGAGGTCGGTAACGCGCAGGATCGCGTCCTGTCTTTTCTCCGGTATGCCTGCCTTCGTGAGAAGGTCTCGGTAGATCTTCTCCTTGCTGGCGGTTACGGCCTTTGCGCTCACATCGGCCTTGTAGTCCTCGTATTCCTTCTTGAGTGCCTTCAGTTTCTCGGCGGTCTCCTCGGCATCCTCGAGTCGTGCGTTTGCCTTCACGAGATCCTTCTCCACAGTTGCGAGCCGCTCTGCCTCCGCTTTCGCTTTGGTCAGCTCCTCCTGCAGGCTGTCTCTGGTCTCTCGGAGTGCGTTGATGCTCTCCTCGTGTGCTTCGAAGATCTGCTCGATCTGAGCGTCCTCTAGGTTCATTGCCTTCAGCATCTTTTTCGTAAGTGCCATGTGTATGCTCCTTTCACTCGGTGGCCTGTCACTCGGCCATTTGCATGTTTTTTGGTTTTGGCCGCGCTCGGTCACTCGGCTCGGCCTATCACTTGTTTTGATTGTAACGCATAAAAAAGCGCGCGTCAAGAGATCGAGTATAAAAAAATCAAATTTTCCCTCTTTTTTGCCTCCTCCACACCTGCTGTCTGTCTCCTTCCTTCTGGGGCTCGGTGTGAAGGATTTTATGCAGGATGTAGGATTTCGGCCGAATATAAACTTCTTTCTATTTTTTTTTTTTTTCCTGTAGGGTTTTTAGAAAAAGGGTAAAATCCGGAATCCTTCACAAAAAAAGTAGTTTTTTTTGGTAAAAAATAGGAAAAAATGGGCTTTTTCTTACTTTTTTAGTGCCGCCTCGATGATCGTCTTGTAATGGTCGGTGTGGTCGGAGACGGCGTTCCGGAGGAAGTGCGCGCCTCCTGTCTTGTGTTCTCGGTCTTCGTATTCGACCTTCGGGGCGTACTCGACGTTGGTTCCGATGTAGACGGCCATCTCTCCTTCCTCAACCTGATTTGTGATCGAGTTCCGCAGTCGGCCTGTGTCGACGGGGCATCCTTCCTTGGCGTATCCCTCGGCCTCCTGACCGACGGCCGCCAGTCCGAGAATGACCTGCTCCTTCATTGCCTCGAGAACCTCTCGGCTCTTGTCTGTGATATTGATTGCCGCGACTTTCATCTCTTCTTCGCCTCCTTCTTCTTCTGGGGTGCGTCTCCCATGGTCTGGATCACGCCTGTCTTCTTGCCGTCCTTCCAGACCTCGACTTCTCCGGTTTTCTTGTTTCTCTTAAATTCGATCATTTCTTTTTGTTCTCCTTAAAGATGACTTTTGTGCGGTTCAGGATGATTGTTTCGTCCGTGACGTCTGGGATGTTAACGTGTACGGCGTCATATCCGAGTGCGGCCGCGATGGATGTGATGTTGTCGATGTAAGCAGGGGCATCTTCCCATTGGCTCTTGTAAAGGTCGAATTTTTGTAAAAATCGAGGGTCTTCGGACATCTCCTCCAGCTTTTCGTAATCAAGAATTTTAGCACTGGGGTCAAGGGTGAAGGTTTCTATTCTCGCGATTTGATTTTCATTGATTCTTCCTCCGTATCCTTTCGCTTTGGCGTAAAAATCCATCGTTTTACTGATTTCAGATGTAAGCTCTCCGTTATAATTCGCGACGCAGTACATGCCTTGGCCGAAACTGGAGCCGCCTGTGGAGCAGTCGACGTACCAGTTTCCGTTGTATAATTGATCCGTGTATGCTTGCATCGTTTCCTCGTCTGGTGCTCTTACGACACGCTGTGCTATAAAATTGCTTTCCTTTACTGCTTTGTCGAAGTCCTCCGCTGGCACAACCTTCGGGAGACCATCGAATCCTTGCGCGTTTATGATGTCCTCGATTTCATATTCAAATTGATCAGGTCGGCGTGTCCATGTATTTGTGATGTCGTTGCCTTGCACAAGAGGTCTTGTCTCTGTCTTTTCTTCTGGCTTCTGTTTGCTTGCCTTCTTCTCTTCCTGCCTGTCGATCTCCTCGCGGCGTTCTTCCTCCTGCCTGCGCTTTGCTTCGTTCTCGGCCTCGCGCGCTTCCTTCTCTCGGAGCTTCTCCTCCGCCTCGCGTTCTCTCTCGGCCTGCTCCTTTGCGATGGCGGCCTCATGGCCTATGTCATCGCGCTGGCCGACCTTCTCGATCCGGCCGTCTGCCTTCCTGAAGCCGATGATGTGGGTGCGCATCGTGCATCGGCAGTTGTAAACCTCCGAGGCGTCGCCGCTGGGGTCTGCTGGGTACATGAGGCCGTTGCTGAATCGCTCGTCAATGTCGACCTCTTCTCCGTCCATGAGCAGGTGGCTCTCTCGGGTGCGGTCATCGGGTGTTGCGATCCACACCTTCTTCTGGATGACTCCCTGCTCCTCGAGGTCTTCGTAGCTGTCCTTGCGTCCAGCGTTCTCGGCTCCGGTGATGATCGTGCGCGCGTTGCGCGTTGCGGCCGCAGAGTTGTTCCCGATGACGTCCTGCAGGCTTGTGGCGATCTTCGGGATCGAGTCTCCGTTCAGGATGCCTGCCAGCAGTTTGCTGTTCAGCTGTTTCGTGTTCCATCGCTGGTCTTTCGGGATGTCGAGGTATTTCTTCGTGCGCATGAAGGGTGTCCTGACGTCTCCCTCCTCGATCCTCCGCTTGACTGTCTTGGCGTCCACAAGGTCAAAGGAGACGAGGTCGCTCTCGACTTCATCTGGTTCTGCTTTTTTCCGGATGTATTTCTCTTTTTTCTTATCCACTGATCTTGATCCCTGCCTTCCTCAGCTCCTCGGCCGCTTGGTTGTAATTCACGGCGTAGACCTCGTAGCGCGCGTCGTTCGCGATGTCCAGAGCCTTCTGGTTCGCCTTTGCGAGTGCGTAGGTGATCTTGTCGAGGAGTTCCTTGTATTTCGGGTTCTTGAGTGTCAGATCCTTGACGGCTTCCTCGTAGGCCTTCTTCGCTCTCGCGGCATCCTCTGGCGGTGCGCTCTTCCACTCGTCGTACTCGGCCTGCGTCTTCTCCTTGACCTCGGCCATGAATTTCGCGTATTCCTTCTGGACAGCAAGAAGGGCAGAATCCTCCTTGTAAATTCTGCCCATCTGTCGATCCACCTCGTTCAGTTTTCTATCGGTCTTCTTCCTCGCTGTGTCCTTCTCCATCGACTCTCTCCTTGATTCGCTGGTATTCGGTGTCCTCGTATCCTTCGATCATGGACGTGATCAATTCGTCGCGTTCGCTCTCTGCCCATTCATCGATGGCGTCTCTTGCGATCTCCGCCTTGCCTTCCATGATCACGGCCTTGTTATCGTCGAGCAGTTCCTCCAGCTCGGGTGTCGCTCCGAGGTTGCCTTCGAAAAGGTTTTTGATCTGTTCGACGGCGTAGTCGTAGCCTTTGATAAACTCGGCGTCCTTCTCGTTCAGGTATTTCTGGTTATAGTATTCGTCGGTTCTGCAGTTTGGGATGTAGCTCATTCCTGTTCCTCCTCATCTGTGGTGGTGTTCTCCTCCTCGGGTGTCGGTGTCTGCTGTTGCGCCTGCTCCGCTTTCATCTGCTCGAGCTCGGCTTCCATCTCGGCGTACCTGCTCGCCTCCTCCTCCTGTCTTCGGAGCAGGATCGTGTCGATCTCGTCGATGCTCAGGAAGGGCAGGTGCTTCAGGATGGTCTCGTCATCCAGATATTGTGCGGCCGCCAGCACCATGTTCGTGATCTCGGGCTGGTTTGTGGTCTTCCTCCGGTGGTAGGTCGGCATGTCCTCGATGCCGAGAAGCTGGAGCAGGTTATTGATCGCGGTTGTGACGCAATACTCGAAACCATCGCATTTCAGCTCGAGTGCCTCGTATGCGCTCTGGATCGCGGTCGCGGTAACGTTGCCGCTCTGCACCTTGTCGGTGTCAAGTGCCATGGCGTCTCGGTAGAGTGAGTCGCGCAAGTCCTGCAGGCCTGCCTGTCTCGCGGCGTATGGAACCTCGAGGGTGTGCGCCTGAGCGGTGCTTCCGCTGTCATCGACTGTTGCGGCGTGGACGACCTTCATCCGCTCGATGAATTTCGCGAGGTCGACGTCATCCATCCCTCCGCTGTTCGTGATTGTCCAGTAGATCTGGCTGGCATCGTCGAGGTCGTTCGCGAGGCCGCTCTGGATCAGGTCGTATCCGTCGATCTTCTCGCGCAGGCCGACCAGCTCGCTCTGGTGCTCTCGGTTTGCCCACAGTGGCACAATCGGGAAGGTCGGATAGTTCTCTCCGTTCAGGATCTCGGTTCCGTCCGCGATGCTCTCGGCGATGGTCTGGATATACGCTCGCTTCTCCTGCAGGATCTCGCCTGCTCCTTCGCGCCAGATGTACTCGGTGTATCCGTCCTCCTCGTAGAGTGTTGCGCGCAGGGGCTTGTTTGGTGCGATCTGCCAGAACCTCACGCCAGCGTGCAGGCCTCCGTCCTCCTCTCCGAAAAGCGGCACAAACTCGGTCGCTTTGAAGGTCTCGATGTGGTCGAGGTTAAAAAACAAAAACGCGACGCCTCCCCAGAGCGCGTATTCGCCTGCATTAAAAAGTTCCTTGTCGAACATGTCGCCTCCGAGCGCGTCCTTGGTCTTGTCGTCGTTGAAGGTGACGCCATTCCCGAGCAGGTAGCTGTTCTCCTGCTTCACGAAGATCGGGAAAAAGCCATTGCAAAACTTGTAGTTTGCGCTGAAGTTGTCGGGGACGGCTTCTCCGCTCATCGTGTAAAGCAGTTTTCGGTAGTTCATGATCGTTGTGTTGCGTCGCCTGAAGTAGTTGTAGCCTTCCTCGGCGTCCTTCCATGCTTGGCCGTTCTTGTAGTCCGCGATGGCTCCTCTCACAAAGTCCATCAGGTCGCTGGCCTTCTTCAAGTCCTCGTAAGTCCTCATTTGCTCCTCCTTACATGTAGATTGATCTGTAGTTCCCTTCCTCGCGCTTCCCGTAAAGCAGGCGCGCAAGGCATGCCGCGTCATCCGGTGCATCGTCGTGTTCCGCTTCCTCGTAGTAGTTCGTGATCTGGTTGATGTATTCCTTGTCGGTTCCTTCAACGAAGATCAGGTCTTTCCAGATCGCTTTGAGGTGGGTGACGATCTTGATGTATTTGTTTTCTTTCTCTGCGTAAAGTATAACCCTTGCGCCAAGTTTCCGCAAGTCCTTAGCCACAAATCCTTTGTCAGCGTTGCTTTCGTTGTAAATCTTGCCGCATCGGAACCGCTCGTAGTCCGCCATGATCTCGGTGTAGCAGTCCTCGACGTGCTTCCTCGCGCATCGGCCGTAAAGGTAATACTTCCCGTCGTGCTTCCTCATGACTCCCCATGCCGTGTAGTCCTCTCCGTAAAAGGCCGAGTCGACGTGCATGATGCCGTCGTATGCCGCGCTGGTCTCTCCTCCTGTCTGTGGGTTGATAAAGATGACATCCTCGCTGGCGATGATCCTGAGCTCGTAGTTGCAGGCGAAAAGGGACGGGATCATGCTGGCCTTGATCTCCTCCAGCTTCTCCGCTGGGATCAGGCCTGTCTGGTAGCAGTCGCAGATGTCGATGTCGTCGATCAGTGAGAAGACGTCCTCCGCGTGCCATTTGGTTCCCGTATTGATGATCCTGCCGCCTCGGTTCCTGACGTTCTGGAGCTCTTGGTATTGCAGTTTGGTGCGCTCGCGCTCGGCCTTGCTGATGCGGTCGGAAATGTTGCAGATATCATCGGTGATCACGATGTCCGCGTGCTTACCTGTGATCGAGCTTTTGAGGCCGATGCCGAGCAGTTGCGAGGATCCGCTCGCGCTCCTGTAAAGGCTGGTCGTGATCTCGCTCTCGCTGGCCTTCACAAGGTAGAGCGGCCGTCGGTATAGGATGATCGCGAGTCGTTTCAGGCATTCGCTCTCGAGTGCCTTCTTGACCATGCGGATCATCTCGGCGACGTCGTTGTCTGCCTTCCTCAAAAAAATGATATTTTTCTGGGGGAAAATGATCATCAAAAGCGCGATGCAAACCGAAAGAACGGAGCTCTTGTATGATCCTCGGTGTGCGAGGAGCGTGTAGTCTCCGTCTCCGGTTATGATCTTCTTCATCCACTCGTTGTGTGGTTTCTCGCGGACGTCTCGGAAGCCGACCTCTTGGGCGATCAGGTACGGGAATTTCTTAATTAGCCTGATTGCCTTCTCGACGGGGTTCATTCCTCCTCCTTCTTCCGCATCAAATCGTCAACGTATCGGAGGCTCTGCTCGTACTCCATGTCGATGTTGACCTGCTCGACCTTCTGGACGGGGTCTTGACCGACTGTTGCGCGTATGGTCTCGAAGGCCTTAACATTGCCTTTGATGGCCTGTTCAAAGAGTTTCGCGGTGATCGCCTCGGTGCCAGTCATGCTGGTTCCGTCCTTGGTTTTGATGTCTTTTTCGAGTAACATCTCAAGTGCTAGGCGCAGGTCGCGCTTCCTCCGTCTGGTTTCGGCCGAGGCCATGCCTCCCTTCGACGCTTCTTCGGCGGTTAGTTTGTGCGCGTCATCTCCTCGAACGAGGTTTTGTTCATTTGCCATGGTTTAGTCCTCCTTCCAGTAGGGTTCTGCTCCGGCGTCCTTGTTAAAGGGGACGATCTCGGAGAAGAGTTTGATGTATTCCTTCGTGAGTTCTCGGTCAACAGTGACCACAGTGTTCTCGCTTCTGGGGTTGGTGTTAACGTTTGCCGAGCTCTCGATGAGGCAGTCGAAGCGTTCGCCTTGGATGGCCATGACCTTGGAGTGGTTCCTGAAAACGACGAGCCTGCCTCCGCATTCGTCGATGAATTCTCGCACCATGTCGTAGACCTCTGGGTATGATCCTTGGAAAATCTCACCGACGAAAAAATCGACGCGGTCGAGGAGTCCTCTCCGGTGCCATTGCTTGAGGTCTTCGACGTCCTCTCCTGCCATGCACCATGTGCTGATCGCTAAATATCGGACGTGCTGTTGCTTGAGGACGTGCTTAAAAAACGACATGCTGTCAACGTCTCCGAATGAAAAGCAATGGTAGCAGTCTCCTTCCTGAAAGTGCCAATCCATCGCCTTCTCGAGTGCGCGTTCGCTGGCGGCCTTCCTCGTGAGCTGGCGTAGTCCTTTCCGGTGGGTGACCTTGATGGTCTTCTCGATCTGTTTCTGCTCCTCCTCGGGTTCCTCGGCGTCAAAGCTGAGATCGATGGAAAAATCGAGGCCGTCCATCATATCAGTCCCCACTCGGCTAAGCGTTCGAATCCGCCTATCTGATCGATGAATTCCCTTGCTATCTGTACGATCTCGGCATACGGCCGACCATCCACAGTGGCGTCTCCGATGGCGCAGGAGAGTTTAACCTCTCGGTGCTCCTTCTGGGCTTTAAGGTGGGCGTAAATATTGACGGCGACGTCTGCCTTGGAGAGGTCTTTTCCGTGGAGTCCTCCTCCGGTGACGGCGTCTCCCATATCGGAGCCGAGTTTTCGGTTTGTGGCTCCTGTATCGACGTTGGTGCCTCCTGTCCAGTATCCGAGGGGATTAATGATCGCTGGTCTTCCTGCTAAGACATGCAGGTATTCGTCGGCGGCTTGGCTCTGACAAATAATGAGCTTGTCGTGCTCCTGATCGAGGACGTACTTTCCGTCGGTCGAGAAAAGCTCGAAGATTCGCCTTGCGATCCGGCTGAGTTCCTTCTGTTCGTCGGTGACGGGGACGCCTTTGAAGATGCCATTGTCTCCGCATCGGATCTCGTTCTTCTGGTTCCTTGCGAGGCGCGCGTCCTGAGCGCATTCGTCATAAAGTACGAGGAGCCGCTCTCCGTTGATCCTCTCGACTGTCCGGTCGATGAAGTCATCGGGAATGCTGACGCTGGTCTCGGTGATGATATGGCATGTTCCGTGGCCGATCAAGACCTCCACAGCGATCTTCGGGTTCTCCTCCTTGGTGTAGGCGTAGTCGACGAGTGCGCCTGCGATTCGGTCAGCGATCTTGTCGGGGTGCGCTGGGTTTACCTTCTCAAACATCGCTTGTCTCTCCTTCCTCCTCCGCTCTGGCAGAGGCTTCGTCATAGGTGATCTCCTGTCCGTCTCGGATGCAGGTGATCTCGTCTTTTCTTCCTGTAAAATTGAGCCATCGCTGGACGATGACGTCGGCGTATTTCGGGTCGAGCTCGGCGGTATAGCAATTTCGGCCGAGCTGTTCGCAGGCGATCAGGGTGGAGCCGCTTCCTCCGAAGGTATCGAGGATGATCTGCTGAGGCCTGCTGGAGTTCTTGATAAGTCTGGCAAGGAGCGCGATGGGTTTCATGGTCGGGTGCTCGTCGTTCCTGCTGGGTTTGTTTTCATGGATCACAGTGGTGCTGGTCTTGTCGCTGAGCATCTTCTCAACGAAGGCGACGAGCTCCTCTTTTTTCATCTTCCTCGGGTTGATCTCGGTTTTGTCCTCAAAGACTGTATTTTGTTTCCGGTCATCGATGAAGTAGTGACCTGCTCCGTCCTTCCATCCGTATAGGCAGGGCTCGTGTCGCCACTGGTAATCCTGACGGCCAAGGACGAGGCTGTTTTTTGCCCAGATGAGGCACTGGCGTACCTGCCAGCCGATGTCGTGGCAGGCTCCTCTGAAGTTGTATCCTTCGGCGTCGGCGTGCCAAATGTAAAAGGGCGCGCCTTCCTTCATGACTCCGTCGGCGGTCTTGAATGCTGACCTCAAAAACTGCCGAAACTCGGAATCGGCCATATTATCGTTCTGGATGGTCTTTCCGTTGCTTCCCTCGTATGCGACGTTATATGGCGGATCGGTCAGGAGCATGTCTGCGCGCTGGCCATCCATGAGCATCTCCACATCGCTGGCGTCGGTGCTGTCTCCCACAAGGAGTCGGTGTCTGCCAAGGATCCAAATGTCGCCGCTCTTGGTGAGCGTCGGCGGATCTTCTGGCGGCTCATCCTCGACGACCTGTATGTCATCCTCTGGGTCTTCTGGGATTCCCCAGTCGATGTCGAAGTCCGAAAAGTCTAGGTCAGGTACCTGTTCTGCGAGGAGCTCGAAGTCCCATTCGGATTCGTTGAGCTTGTTATCGAGGAGTCGGAGCTTGTTTGCCTCCTCCTCGGTGAGTTCCTCCATGCGCACCACGGGAACCTCCTTGATGCCGAGCCGCTTGCAGGCAAGGAGTCGGCAGTGGCCGATGATCAGGATATTGTCCTTGTCGCAAACGAGCGGCTGGACGATGCCGTATTCCTTGATGCTCTGCATGACGTTCTTGATCTGGGTGTCGTCGTGCTTCTTGGCGTTTCCTGAAAATGGCCGAAGATCGGCGACTTTCATCTGCTGTATGTTCATGGTGTCTCTGCCTCCTTCTTGGCTTCATTGTAGCAAAACTTCGGGCTCTTGTCTATGGTCTCATGGAAAATCTGCAGGCCACTGGCGCATGCGACGTCGATCTCGATTCGTGCTCCTCGGCTGTCGCTCCATCCCTCGAGCATGTAGATCGCGTCGCAATAAAGCAAAAGCCGCAGGCTCTCGGCCATGTAGGTCTTCCATGGCGTTCCTTCTGGGAGGTGCGCGTTTTCCTTTGCTGGGTTTACGACCTCAAAACCTCGGGTGGTGAGCTCGTGCTCGGCTCTCTCGAAGCGTTCCATGTAGTCGGTGGTTCCGGTGATCTTTCCGCTGATGTAGATCTTCATGTGGTTTCCTCCTTCTCTGCCTTATATGGCTCGGGTAATGGCATCCATGCGATAGGTGTCAATCCGCATGAAGCAGACCATCGTTCTTTGCCATTCACTACAATACGTTCGGTTGTTAAACACCCATTTCCACCTTGGAATTTAAATGTGCCTAATACTGTTTCATTTTCCTTTGGCAACCTCTCACTAACGGGAATCCACTGTTGTGCGGGTGGCAATTCCTTTAGCGGTTTGTCCGCAAACAATAACTTATCGCCGCTATGTAAACTGTAAAATCCAACCGCGGCAATCGCCGCCTGTCTGCTTATAAGGTCATCTTTCATTCGTTGTCCTCCTTCTCTGCCTC
>JAEEGL015536194.1_pt1 | contig 27083 bp, 21 predicted proteins | sample 9134231 | NCBI WGS metagenome assembly JAEEGL01 (sample SAMN16246548, study PRJNA631951) | gut metagenome | biome: gut microbiome; feature: rumen; material: fiber-attached | host: Bos | place: Iran: Karaj | collected 2018-10 | reverse complement strand
TACGGCTCCGGAAGGATACTCTTCACCTTCCTGAAGCTGATTCCAGATGATCTGCGGTTCGCCCCAGTCATGGCCTAAAGCCGGTAGCTCTTCTTCCTTGGTGTCGCTATGGCCATCATAACTGGCGGTATAGGTTCTGATACCGGTGCTCTCGCATCCCGGTTCCAATGTGACTTCGCTGGTAACCTCAGCGATAGCGGTTATCACATGGCTTTCATCATGAGAACAGACATAGACTGCCTTGGCTTCATATTCTTCCCATTCAAATTTGCTGAACTGGTAGTCATGACCGGTAGCCGGTACATCTCGGTTCTCGGTTTCATGGCATCTTGAGCATTCTCTGGTTTCAACACCGCTCTCTTCACAACTTGCCGGTGTCGTTACTTCCCAATCGCCCCAGTCATGGCCTAAGGCCGGCAGTTCTTCTTCCTTGGTATCGGTGTGGCCATCGTAGCTGGCGGTATAAGTTCTGATACCGGTGCTCTCACATCCCGGTTCTGTTGTTACTTCGCTGAAAACCTCAGCGATAGCGGTTATCACATGACTTTCATCATGAGAACAGACATAGACTGCTTTGGCTTCATATTCTTCCCATTCAAACCTGCTGAACTGGTAGTCATGACCCAGAGACTCCATGTCTTCATCTTCTCTGTGACTTTCATCCCGCAGACAAACTCTGTGGCGATGGCCTTGCTGGGTGCATGAAGGCTGATCATCAACGATCCATTCACCCCACTGATGGCCAAGAGCAGGGGTTGCAACAACCTTTTTCTGAGTTTCAAAGCGCGCATCGGCAAACTCACCGATGTAGGTTGTCTCACCGGCCTGCGTGCAGGTCGCCGTGCACGCCACACTGCAGTCAGCGGTTTCGGTTATTACATGCGCATTATCTCGCTGACAGACCATGGTGCCGGTAACCTGAAGATTATCCTCCGACCACTGATAGGCCGGTTCGCCATAAAGGTGTCCGCCGGCAATAGGGTATGATTGCTGATAATCGCCTTTTTCGCATCTGATGACTCCCACGCCATCCTGCTGGCAGGTTGGTTCGCTGACCACCTCATCAACCAGATAATGGATCGGTTCATATTGGGAAGCCCCATAGAGGTTGGATTGCGAGATCAATGGATGATCACAATGGGCCTTCAGTAATTTGACGCTGGCGAAGGCATAACTGCCGATCGTGGTCACACTGTTAGGAACGGTCAGTTCAAGATTACTGCAGGAGTGGAAGGCCATGTCGTAGATGGCTCCGACGCCTTCCTCAATGATTACTGATTTCAAATTTCTACAGCTGAGAAAAGCCGTGGTACCAATGCCTCGAACGCTGGCCGGAATGACCATAGAAACCAGAGCGTTATTGTTGTCAAAGGCCCCCTCATCGATCCAGGTTACGCTGTCAACAATGACCGTACCGGCACTTCCCAACATCAGGTGATTATCCCTCTTACGGATGATGGCATTGCAGTTGTCGCGGCTGTCGTAAACCGGATTATCCGGGCTGACGGTTATGGTTTCCAGGGAATTGTTTCCAAATGTGTACCCCAGAAAGGAAGGCGTACAGTTCCCCACTACCAGGTTCCTGAGCTTTGTGCAGTTGATAAAGGCACCGTCGGCTAAGTTGGCAAGTCCGTCACCAAGGCTGACGGTCTCCAGATTGGCACACAGGGCAAAGGCATTAGAACCGATACTGGTAACGCTGTTGGGAATGCTCAGCGAAGACAAAGCACTTCGGTAAAAGGCAAAGTTTTTGATGGAGGTAACCGTTTCGGAAAGCAACAGTGAGGTAAGTGCGCAGCCATTGAAAGCAAAAGAGCCAACGATGGTTACCCCACTTTCAATGCTGACCTGCTTTATCTCCCCGGTGAAACTGTACCACGGAGATGGGCTGGCACTGCTATAGTCAGCCATTGCTCCAGACCCGCTGATCGTCAGCATGCCGCTGTCTGGATCAAACGAATAGTAAACACTGCTGCCGCAACTGCCGCTGTAAACATCAGCGGCCTTAGCCGGCAAGGAAATGGACATCAGCGAGAAGCCGATCACCAGAATGGCCAAAATCATCTTTCTGAATCTCTTCATTATGGAAGTACCCCCAGTTCATATATTTCTGTTTTCTCATGGCCAAACATGACCATGGTTTGTTAATTGGTCTGAATAAATTGTACATCATTTTTCGCCTTTTTAGTTATAACCCGGACAGCCGAACAGGAAAAAATGTGCAGGCACGAACATTCATGCCTGCACATCATCACATATATTTTCGATAGTTTCCAATACCTGTATTTGTGGATAACGGTTTCCAAACAGTGTTGATAAATCAATCTACACAGTTTGGTCAATACCCTTGTAAATTAACAATCAGTCCTTAGTGACATGATATATCTGGTTGTACCCATATAACATCTCCGCCAGCAGCGCTCTGGTTCCAGAGGCATTGGGTTCAAATAAGGTACCGGTTATACTGTTGATCAAGCCCTTGTTGTAGCACCAGATAACTGCCTTCTTGTTATTGGCGGTTAATGATCCTAAGTCAGTATACGGGCAAGTCATTCCGCTTGTTGAAGGCTGACCAGCCAGTTTCCACAACATGATAGCCAGATTTCTTCTGCTGATATCGCCATTGGGATTAAAGGTAGTCGATGATGTGCCGTTAACGATCTTCTGATTATAGCACCAGGTAATACCCTTAACATTATTCGAACTCAAACCTGTCAGATCCTTGAATGGTGTCGTTTTACCCGGATTCGGCTTCCCCATCATGTTCCAAAGCATGAAGCAGAAGTTCCTTCTCAAACAATTACCGTAAAGATTGAATAGGTTATTAACGCCAGAAACGCCATTGACGATGTTGTGGTTATAGGCCCAGGCAACATGAATGAAACTATCACTGTCAGTCGGAACATCAATGAACGGATTGTAAATGACGGTTATCTCATCACTGAACTCGCTCCATTCACCGCTCTCATTTCCTCTTAACTGACCAGTTCCTTCACCGCCTAAATAACCCCTTACCTTATAGGTGTATTCAGTTCCCATTGTCCTGCCTACATTGTCATCATAGGAAGTGGTCGTCAAAGTGGTCAGGTACTGTCCGTTTCGATAGACCTCGTATTTTTCAGCATTGATATCGGTCCACATCAGCGGAATTCCGCTGGTGTTCATTTCTTCTTCAGGGATTGAAGCTACAATCTTTCCCTTTACCCAGGTGCCTGCCCAATCATTCACGTTGGCAGCATAGCCTTCACTCAGTTCTTCCGAATTCAGAGTAAGATTCTTCTCATAGTTCACCCAATTGCCTTCCGGCAAGTTGTTTCCTAACCAGTTAAGGAACTTTGTTCCGAGTTTGACTTCTCTCAGAGTACTTGGGAAGATCAATGACATTGATGTCATGCTCTGAGTATCAAGATTACTGAAATCCAGCTTTTTGATTGACTGAGTTGCCGCAAACAGTTGAGCCATGTTAGTCACACTGGCAGTATTCAACGGACTGAGATCAACCTCCTCAATGGCGTAGCAGGAGCCGAACATCATCCACATATTGGTGACATTCGCACTGTTGAAGCCGTTGAAATCAACCGTATAAAGACTGTAGTCCTGCCAGAACAGCGCCTTCATGTCGGTAACTTTCGAACCGTCAAAGCCAGCTAATCTGATGCTTTCAACCAAGGGCAGATCAGCGAACCAATAAGCCAGAGAAGTCAGCTCAACGGTGGTGTTATCAGCCACATAGATGTTCTTGATGTCATCTTTGCGGGCATGCCAGGGAGCCAGTGATGAGCTGGTATAAGTTTTTCCGATAAAGTCAGCGAACACAACACCGGTATGGCTGATGCCATTGATATCCACAACGGTAGTGTTGCTGTTATTATCAATGGAATTCATACTCGTTACAAACACCAGGTCACCGTTGTCTTTTAGTACAGCATATGGAATCGGTTGTTTTTCCCAGGTTCCTGACCATGCTTCAGCATTTGCCGGATAATTTTGTTGTAATTCCAGTGATGTTTTTGTCAGGTTCTTTTCCGCATTATGCCAGGTTGCTTCTGGCAGATAGGCATCAGACTCCCATTTCATAAACATTGGACCAAGTTTTAGGCTAGAGAGCGATTTGCATCCCCAGAACATATAGAACATTGCAGTCTCTGTATCCCAGTATTCAGCAAGGTTAGCGGTACTGAAGCTGCTAATATCCAAGCGTATTAACGAACTACAGTTGTCAAACATCCAATACAGATAGCGGTTTTTGTCAGTGACAAAGCTTGACAAGTCAAGTTCAGTCAGGGACGAACAGTTATGGAACATTTCTGACATGTCCTCTACATTTGCTGTGTCTAACGGTGAAACATCAATCCCCTTTAGCGAACTGCATCCTTTGAATAACCCGGACATATATTTTACATTCGAAGTATCTAGTGGTGATAAATCTATTTCAGTTAGTGAACTGCACCCGTCAAACAGTGAGCTCATACTTATAACATTCGAAGTATCTATCTGTGATAAATCAATATCAGTTAACGAACTGCATCTGTAGAATAATCCAGACATATCTGTAACACCAGAGGTGTCAAAGCCGGTTAAATCAACTGATTTCATATTGCTACAGTAAGCAAACCAATAATGCATAGAGCATGGGTATATTGTTGTGTTCTCAGCAACATATGATTTCTTAATATTACTCCTATAACTGTACCATGGCAATTCGGAGGCATTAGCAACATTTAATTTTTCGAAATCAGCAAATACCCTTCCGGTGAATTCAACTCCATTAATATCCACGACTGTAGTAACACTGTCATTGGCATAGGATTCGTCGCTTCTCAAGAATACCAGTTCACCATTACTCTGTAGTACTGCATAAGCAGGTATGATCTTTTCCCATACACCGGACCATTCTTCAGCATTAGCCGGATAATTCTGTTGCAATTCCAGCGATGTTTTCATCAGCTTCTTTTCATTATTTCTCCAGGTCGCATCCGGCAAACGTGCATCATGATACCATTTTGTAAAACTGGGACCAATTTTAACTCTTTCAAGTGAACTGCATCCGGTAAACATATCACGCATTCCGGTTTCAACACCATCATCGCCTTCATAATAATACCAAACTACGTTACCAGTACCAAAATTGCAGATATCCAGTTCTGTCAACGAACTACAGTTATAGAACATTCTCTGTGTATATATAACTTTAGCAGTTATGAAATTGGATAAGTTAAGTTTTATTAAGGAACTACAGCCATTAAACATGCTTGCCATATCGGTTACATTTGATGTATCAAAGTTTGACAGATTAAGTTCGTTCAGGGAACTACAGCCATTAAACATACCTGCCATATAGGTTACATTTGATGTATCAAAGTTTGACAGATTAAGTTCGTTCAGGGAACTACAGCCATTAAACATGCTTTCCATATCGGTTACATCTGATGTGTCAAAATTTGCCAGATTAAGTTCGTTCAGGGAACTACAGCCACTAAACATACTTGACATACTGGTTACATTTGATGTTTCAAACCCTGTTAAGTCAATCTCTGCTAAAGATGAACAGCCATAGAACCAGTAAGCTGTTGATATAGGAGAAACAGTAGTGTTTTCAGCTACATAAGCTCTGTTTATACTGCCAAGATAGTTACGCCATGGGATAGACCATGTGTAAGTAATGTTTTCAAAATCAGTAAATACTCTTCCTGTATACTGTCTTCCGTTGATGTCAGTAACTGTGGCTTCACTATCATTGGGGTAAGTATACGCACTCTTAAGAATTATGAAATCGCCATTATTCTTAAGGAGGGCATATGTGCGTTCACTTTCTACAGTCAGTAAACAGGTGTCAGAAAGGTTACTTCCGTCAACGGTAGTAACGGTTATTGTCGTTTCACCCGATTTCAATGCCGTAACAGTGCCGGCATTATCAACCGTAGCTACTGACTCGTCACTGCTGCTCCAGTTGAATACCTGTAAACTGCCACTTGGCGTTGCGATGACATTCAGTTTTTTCGTCTCGCCTATAAACATGCGAGCAGTTTCATCAACTGAAATTGACTGCGTGACCTGCTTGATCTTATACCAGGTGCCTGACCATGCCTCAGCATGAGAAGGATAGCCTGATGTCAATTCCTCTGCTGTCTTGACAAGTCCTCTCTCTCTGTTTACCCATGTGCCCGTTGGCATTGATTCATTAAACCAGTTAGTAAAGTTCGGGCCAAGGGTCACTTCTTCAAGAGTGGATACTAGCACGGCATTTAGTTGCTGCATATTTGCAGTGTTGAAACTGCTGATATTGATCCTCTTAAGCATCGGGCAAACCGCCATGAGGTCCTTCATGTTATTCACTTTATCCAGATTCAAGGGACTGAAGTCTATTTCCTCGATGACATTGTTGGCGCCAAATATCGAGAACATAGTGGTGACATTTGATGTGTCTAGGCCATTGAAATCAACAGCCTTTATTTTGTAATCCTTCCAAAATAAAGCCGTCATATCTGTTACTTTGGAGGCATCAAACCCGGCTAATTTGACGGTTTCTACTGCCGGAAGATCGGCGAACCAGAAAGCCAGGGAATTCAACTTTATCGTATTATTCGGAGCTACATAGATATTCTTAATATAGGACTTGCGGCTGTGCCAGTCAGGATATGTATATGAATATGTCTTACCAATAAAGCCTGTGTAGCAATATCCGGAATAACTAACCTCATTAACATCAGTTATCGTCGTATTAGTTCCATTGGCAATTGAACTATAACTATTTAAGAATACCAAATCGCCGTTATCCTGTAATACGGCGTATGCATTCTCAGCAGTTACTGTTATAGTTGAACTCCCAGAAAGTACAATTGTTCCCTTTCTGATAGTTGCTGTAATTACTGCTGTACCTTTGCTTAACGCTGCCACAATGCCATCGGAATTGACCGTCGCAACTGTATCATCCGAACTGGACCACTCAATGTTGTCATAAATGCCATCAGTATAGGTAGCAGTGAGGGCTTGTGTCTCATCCTTTTGGATCGTTGCTTCCTCAGGATATACCAGTAATTCAACAGCATGCACAACAGTGTCTGAATATAATTCTTCATCAAATAATACGGTTGCAGTATAGGAAAGATTGGCCTTGTTAGTCCCGTCATAGGAAACACTAGTCAACTGTACATTTGCATTGACGGTCTCAATATGATTATTATCATTTTCGCAAGTAAATGTCGCAGATGCTGACGCGCAGTCATCAGACCAATTCCAAACCGGATTGCCCCATTGATGGCCCAGCGCTTGCGCATCAACAATCGCTGTCTGCGTTGTAAACAAAGAATTAGTAAATGTTCCAGTATATGTTATCTTTCCAATCTCCGTACATGTAGGCTGCACAGTGACCTGACTGGTAGTATTGACAGTCTCCGTAACCACATGATCATTGTCTCTCTCACATACCACTTTGGCTGTTACCTTACTGTAATCATCAGTCCAGGTATATGTTGGTGTTCCATATAAGTGGCCTAATGCTGAAATGGTCTCGGTCTTGGTATCTGTATATGTCTTTTCTTCATGTATAGCCGTTGCGTCATAGATTGTTTTGCCTGATACTTCGCAAGATGGATTAGTTGTATGCGAAGTTATCGTAGCTTCAATGGTGGCTGTATGAGTATTATCCTTCCTGCATGTTAATAAAACTGATGCCGCACTGTAATCATTTGCCCATGTCCAGTTAGTCGGTTCGTAATCGTGACCTCCTGGGATAATACGTGTACCTACGTAATCACCTTTCTCACAGTAAACATATTCTTCACCATCGCTCTCACAGGTTGCTTCAGACAACACTTGAAGAACACTGAGATAGTGTATCTCTTCATATGATGAAGCCCCATATAGTTTTGAAGATGATATCAAAGTATAATCGCAATAACCCTGAATCACCCTTACTTTTTGAAATGCATATTCACCTATAGTGGTAACACTATTTGGAATCATAATTGATGGCAATCCGGCGCATCCAGAAAATGCATAATTACCTATGCTAGCGACACCGTTTCCTATTATGACAGAGGATAAGCCTGTACATCCATAGAATGCGAATTCACCTATGCTGGTGACACTATCAGGAATTGTTATGGAAGTTAAGCGTGTACAACTCTGGAATGCATAGTTACCTATGCTAATAACACTATTACCTATTGTAACAGTGGTTAAGCCATTACAGTATCTGAATACACCTTCACCTATGCTAGTGACACCGTCGGGAATCGCGATAGTGGTTAAACTATCACAATCAGAAAATGCAAAACTGCCTATGTTGTTCACGCTGTTACTTATTGTGATAGAGGTTAAGCCAAAACAACCAGAAAATGCAGAGTTACCTATACTAGTTACACTATCAGGAATCATAATCGTTGTTAAGCCTGTGCAACCATAAAATGCGGAATCACCAATACTAGTTACACTATCAGGAATCATAATCGCTGCTAGGCCTGTACAATCAGAGAAAGCAGAACTGCCTATGCTGGTGACACTGTCAGGTATAACAGTATTCTTGCAACCAATTATTAGTTCATTACTCGAAGTTTTAATAATTGCATTGCAATTATTCCTGCTATCGTATACAGGATTATCTGCATCGACAACTATGGAAGCTAAACGTGTACATCCGCCGAACGCACCATTTCCTATGCTAATAACACTGTCGGAAATTGTGATGGTTACTAAATTCGTGCACCCATAGAATGCAGAACTGCCTATGTTGGTGACACTATCAGGAATTGTGATGGAGGCTAAACTTGAACATCCGAAAAATGCAGAGTCACCTATATTGTTAACCATGTTCCCGATTGATACAGAGGTCAAACCTGTACAATAATAAAACGCACTATTACCTATGCTAGTAACACTATCAGGAATTGTGACAGAAACCAAGTTTCCACATTTATAGAACGCAGAACCGCCTATATCAGTAACACTGTTGCCTATTGTAATGTAGGTTAATCCTGTGCATCTGTCAAATGCAGAATCGCCTATCATGGTAACACTATCAGGAATTGTGACAGAAGTTAAGCCTGTACAATCATAGAATGCGTAACTCCCTATGCTGGTGACACTGTTACCCATTGTAACAGAGGTTATACCTGAACATCTTCTAAATGCAGAATCGCCTATGATAGTGACACTGTCGGGGATTGTAATGGAAGCTAGCCCTGTACATAGAAGGAATGTATAACTACCTATTCTGTTAACTCCCTCCTCAATTATGATGCTTTGAATCTTATCACGTGAAATATACCAAGGAGTGTATTGAGATGTAGCTGTTGTGTAATTAAACCCGTTCCCATTGCCTTTAGTAAGTCTGATTGTGGAGATGTTGCTTACGTTTCGAAATGAGTACTGATTTATTGATGAACTAATTGGCATAGTCAATTCTGTTATGCCTGTGCATCCATAAAAAGCATAGTTTCCAATACTGGTAACGCCGTTCCCAATTACAACCGTCTTCAACCTCCAACAGTTATTGAAAGCATAGCTGTTTATGCTGATGACACTATCAGGAATTGTTATGGAAGTTAAGCCTGTACAACTCTGGAATGCATAGTTACCTATGCTAGCGACACTGTTCCCTATTATGACAGAAGTTAAACTTGAACAATTATTCAATGCAAAATTGCCAATGCTGGTAACACTGTCAGGAATCGTTATGGTAGTTAAGCCTGTACATTTCTGGAATGCATAATTGCCAATGCTAGCGACACTGTCGGAAATTGTGGCCGTTTTTATTTCTTTACAATTTGAAAACGCGTAATTTCCAATATGAGTTATTCCGTCTGAAACTACTATTTGCGTAATGCTATCTCGGTAATTATACCAAGGGGTGCTTGATTCACTTGAATAATCAGTAATTCCACCAGTTCCAGTGATTATCAGAATGCCTAACGACTGATTCAGTGCATATCTTGCATTCGCCCCACAAGATCCGGAAATGATGTTATCATCTCCTTTTGCCTTATGAGGATTAAGCATACAAATCGAAATAACAATTACAGAAACTATAACCAGAATTCTTTTTGATGTTTTCATTTGACTTTTCCTCAATCCATGAATATGGTAAGTTTTAGATTTTGATTCTTCCCTTTAATGAGCTTTTGTTGTAATCTGTTGAAGTGTTCAAAGGGCCTTCATAGAGGTATTCTTTCTTGATTTTTTGAACAATCTCATTTGATAATTCAATTTTCGCTGCGCTGAAATCAGCACCTATCTCCTGATCAAGTTCAAGTATCATTCTGACTTCATTTTCAAAATGCCAAGGATAAATCTTTGAATACTGTTTTGTTCCCTCATACACTTCATTTTCTAAATCTGCATGTTCTTCTGCCCGACTACATCTGTATTTCACTGCTGAAGGAGTCAGGTAGTACATATCCACCAGATATATATCCCCTTTGTTCACCGCCACTTCATTCGGGCTAGGTTCAAACTCTCCTTCGAAATTAAAGTTTCCTAGGGTTACGCTGTTAGTGTTATTAATGATGTCTTTGACTAGTTCATTTGGCAAAGACATCATTAGTCCTTCTTTATCCTTCAAAGTGCAGTAGACAAGCCACATAGCCACATTTTCTAAAGTAGAATAACTGAAACAAAGACCATATCTCTTTTTGCCGTTTGAATTTGCACGATAATTTTTCTTTTCCTCTGCATCATTCCAATCCAAAGCATCCATAAGATATAGACATTTATTATCAAGATTCTTTGCTAAACGATCCCTTCTGCAGTAGTGTTTGTATTGCTTATGTTTCTTTCCCTTTTCCATTAAATAATCTTTTAAATCTTTTGCATTTTTCACATGATACTTCAGTGCATTGCTTTCTTTTTTCTTTAATCCCATACTTTTCTAAACTGAACTCCTCAAGGAAAGCGTTTACAAAAAATCGCTAAAAATGCTAGAATATTTAAGAAAAAAAGGAGTCTCAAAAGGTATACAATTTTGAGGGTTTTATTGCTTTCGCTCACTTCTTTCATACTTCAGCACCTTCGATACAAAGGTGCTTCTTTTCATGTTGCAAAGCACACATGCCTCATCTACCGTAAACGCATGCTGCCGCCATCTGATCATGATCTCATGGAAGTTTTCCGGTAAGGGCTGACTAGGTCTGCCAAACCTTACACCCCTGGCCCTGGCCGCTGCGATTCCCTCAGCCTGTCTGATTTTGATGTTGATCCTTTCATTCTCCGCCACAAACGATAACAGTTGAAGTACAATGTCGCTTATGAAGGTCCCCAGCAAATCCTTTCCCCTTCTGGTATCCAGTAAAGGCATATCCAGCACCACGATGTCCACTCCCTTTTCCTTCACCAACAACCGCCACTGCTCAATCACCTCATTGTAGTTTCTTCCCAGCCGGTCAATACTTTTGACAAAGAGGATGTCATCCTTTTTCATCCTGCGGACCAGTTTCCGGTACTTAGGGCGGTTGAAGTCCTTCCCCGACCACTTTTCAATAATGATATTCTTCTTGGGGATTCCCTGCTCTCTCATCGCAATGACCTGACGGTCCTCATTCTGATCTCTGGTGCTGACCCGCACATATGCGTACATGTTATTCATCTCTTAATTCCTCCCATAATGAAAACACTTCACATCAATACTGATGGAAGTGTGTGCTTATGAGAACAAGACGATAAGACAGCACCCGGCTTTATCAGCCGGGTGCTTGTATGTTTCAGTGATTCTGAAGTAATGATTAATCTTCGTCGTCGTCTTCCAGATGAGCCTCGGCAGCAACCTTATCGGCAATGTTCTGCGGAGCTCTTTCGTATCTGACGAATTCCTGAGTGTAGGAGCCGTTACCCTGAGTCATGCTTCTTAATTCAGTAGCGTAGCTCATCATTTCAGCCTGTGGTACTTCAGCGACGATGACGGTGGTTTCATCATCGAGAGCGTTGTTTTCCATGATCATGCCTCTTCTCTTGGAGAAGTCACCGTAAATGGTACCGACATATTCATTTGGGATGGTAACCTCAGCCTTGATGATCGGTTCCAGCAGACACGGCTTAGCTAAGGGCATGCCCTTCTTGTAAGCCAGTCTGGCAGCGGCCTTGAAGGCGACTTCCTTGGAGTCTACCGGATGGTAGGAACCATAGTGCAGGGTAGCCTTGACCTGAACGACCTTGTAGCCGGCCAGAACGCCCTTCTGCATGCAGTCTCTTAAGCCAGCTTCAACAGCCGGGATGAAGTTCTTCGGAACGACACCGCCAACGACGGCGTCGACGAATTCCATTTCTTCCTGATCGGGGTTGGGTTCGAACTTGATGGTAACGTCACCATACTGACCGGCACCACCGTTCTGCTTCTTATACTTACCCTGAACGTCGGATACGCCCATGATGGTCTCACGGTACTGGACCTTCGGTTCAGTCAGTTCAACTTCGACCTTGTATCTGTTCTTCAGCTTGTTGACGATGACATCAATGTGCTGGTCACCAATACCGTATAAGACCTGTTCCTTGGTCTCGGAATTGATGACGACCTTCATGCTCTTGTCTTCCGCCTGCAGCTTGGCTAAGCCAGTAGACAGCTTGTCTTCATCGTTCTTGGTCTTGGGCCAGATGGCCTTGGCCAGCATGCCGGCCGGGAACTCGATGCCCTTGTAGACAACCGGGTTGGCCTTGGTAGCCAGAGTATCATTGGTTGAGGTGCTGGTGAGCTTCAGTACGGCACCGATGTCGCCGCATTCCAGCTTGGTAACCTTTTCCTGGTTCTTGCCTCTGACAACGACCAGGCCGCCCATCTTTTCATTGGTCTCGGCATTGCAGTTGTATAAAGGAGTGTCCAGAGTCAGCACGCCGCTCATGACCTTGACATAAGAAGCCTGAGCGAAGTTATCGCTGACGGTCTTGAAGACGAAGGCACTGAAGGTCTCGTCATTGGCCGTGCGTAATTCCTTGCCGTTGACATCCTTGACGGTCTTCTTATCGGTGTAGCTGGGAGCGTACTTGATGATGGTATCCAGTAATACGTCGATGCCGACATACTTGGTGGCGGAACCGCACAGGATCGGCTTGATGGCACCGGACAGTAAGCCATTGGCTACGCCCTTGATCATCTCTTCATCCGTGAACGGTTCTTCCATTAAGAACTTCTCAGTCAGTTCATCATCGGTCATGGCGATGGCCTCGCACAGTTCAGCGTGGCCGCTTTCCGCCTGATCAGCGAAGTCAGCCGGGATGTCGACTTCAGCGTTGCCGACATGGGCCTTCTTGGTGATGATGTTGACGGTACCGGTAGCCTTGCCGCCTTCCAGGATCGGGAGAACCAGCGGTGAAGCCTTGCAGCGTCTCTCCAGTTCAGCTACGACCTTGGCATAGTCAGCGTTTTCTTCATCAATTCTGGTAACGAAGAAGATGACCGGAAGATTATTGGCAACAGCCTGACGGTAAGCCTTCATGGCACCGGGCTGGACGCCGTCCTTGGCGCTTACCACGATGAGCACGGAATCAGCAACGGCTAAGGCAGCGGCCTGTTCGCCGGCGAAGTCCATGTACCCCGGGGTATCGATGAAATTGATCTTGTAATCCTTCCATTCAACCGGTACCAGGGTTGAGTAGACGGACATACCTCTCTTTACTTCTTCGGGATCGTAGTCGATGATGCTGTTGCCGTCAACGGCCTTGCCGAAGCGGTCGGTGATCTTGTTGTTGAATAAAATGGATTCCAGGACCTCGGTCTTGCCGGCGCCCGTGTGTCCCATTACGACAACGTTTTTGACGAAATTTCCTGCGTATTCTTTCATATATCCTCCTAAGCCAACCTCTTTATAAGTTGTTCATTACTGTTTCTCACTACATAGTAGTCATAAGCCTTCTTGCCGGACTGATCGGTGATTGCCGGATCAGCCCCATTATTGAGCAGGATCTCCACCAGTTCATCATAACCGGCGTAAGCCGCTCTCATTAACGCGGTGGTGCCCATCTGGTCCTGCAGATTGACATCCGCACCACGTGATAATAATACATCAATAACGGCCAGATTTCCACAAGAACATGCCTCCATCAGCGCGGTTCTGCCCTTGTTGTCCTGAACGTTGATTTCAGCCCCGTGCTTGATCAGTGTTCTGACCACATCCTCAAAGCCGTTATGGCTGGCTCTGATCAGGGCATTGCGGTTGTCGTCATCCAGAGCGTTGACATCAGCCCCGGCCTCAATCAGCATTTCCACCGCTTCATTGTGGCCCTTCTTGGCCGCTCCCATGATGGCGGTATCATTATCATTGTCCCGGGCATTCACCTCAGCCCCATAGTCCAGCAGCATCCGCATGACCTGCAGTCTGCCCCGCTTGGAAGCGGTCATCAGAGCGGTCTTGCCGTCCTGGTTGCGGGTCTCAATGCTGACACCTTCGTTCAAGCCGGTCTGCACGACATTGACGTCGCCGCAGGTTGCGCCTTCGATGAAGGCTCTTTCAATCTGATTCATTTTAATCATTCCTTTCAAAAGTAAATAAAAGACGCTCCGAAAAAATCAAAGCATCTCAGTAATATCAAGGTTTAAAACAACCACCATCAGGTGGCCACATACCCCCGGAATAAGGACAGTTAAATCAGCTTTTGTCATTTTCTTCATGTCAGCTGACTCCTTCCATTTCTCTATACATATTTTATCGGTTAAGGGCAGTTTATGCAAGCAGATGTTATTGTAAAACCGCCCCGTATTCAGTAAAATTGAAAGTGTAAAAAAGAGGTGTATTAACAATATGAAAGAACCCGCATTAGTAATTCTGGCGGCCGGCATGGGCTCCCGCTACGGCGGCCTCAAGCAGGTCGATACGGTCGGCAATAACGGCGAAAGCATCATTGATTTCTCCATCTACGATGCCTACAAGGCTGGCTTCCGCAAACTGGTTTTGATCATCCGCAAGGAGCATGAGGACCTGTTTGAGCAGCAGATCGCCGGCAAGCTGAGAGGCTACATGGACGTCGTCTATGCCTATCAGGACATCAATGACCTGCCTGATGGCTATCAGTGTCCGGAAGGAAGGACCAAACCCTGGGGCACCGTCCAGGCGGTGCTTTCCACCCGTAATGTCATCGATGGCCCCTTCATGGTCATCAACGCTGACGACTTCTATGGCCCGGAATCCTATAAGATCATGTATGACTTCCTGACTAAGGAAGTAACTGATGATACCTACGGCATGGTCGGCTACCAGCTGACCAAGACCCTGACCGATAACGGCTCGGTTACCAGAGGTATCTGCGAAACTCAGGACGGCTATCTGACCAGGATCGTGGAGACCCAGAAGATCATCCGCAAGGATGGCAAGCCCTATTCCGTTGATGAAGAAGGCAATGAGACCCTGCTGGAAGACGGCGTCACCTCAATGAACTACTGGGGCATGACCCCGGCCGTATTCCCGCTGTTTGAACGGGAATTCGCCCAGTTTTTGGCTGAAAAGATCGACGTTCCCAAGAGCGAGCTGGTCATCCCGACCTCCATTGCCGAATTGATCAGAAAAGGCGAGATTCGCGTTAAGGTCATGAGCAACAGCGCGGAATGGTTCGGTGTCACCTATCCGCAGGACAAGCCGATGGTCACCGAAAAGATCCTGGAATACAAGGCCCAGGGTGTCTACCCCTTCCAGCTCTGGAAGTAAAACAGGAAAGAAAACGGGCAGCTGCTTTGCGGCTGCCCTTAGTGTCTCTAAGGGAAAGGATGCGGTGAGTCCCATGAAGAAGAACGAGGAGCTGACCCTGCTGAAACAGTTGCTTGCCGATATCGAACTGGCCGAGTCTCTGGAAAAGAAGGTCAGATCAGCTGCCGAAAAAAAGGAGAAGGCCAGCCAATGCCAGCCTAAGGCACTGGCAGAGTTTGACGAAGAGAATCTGGAAGCCTATGTCGCTTCCCGTCTGGGCGCCCAGCCCGTCAAACCAAAGTTCGGCATCGCTTACCGGGCCAGGAAAACGGAATATGAACAGGCTCTGGCTGAATACCAGCAGCGCGACAGCGATCTGCGCCAGCAGTACTACCGCGACTATGAAGAAACCCGCCGGAAGCTGGAAGACAGAGAGAAGGAAAAAATCGCTGCTGATCTCGCCAAGGCTGAGGAAAAGCTGACTGAACTTAACAGCCAGCTTGAAGAGATCCGCAATAAACTGAATGAAAACGACATCCTGAGCAGCCGGCTGAAGAATCGCAGGACCGTCAGCACACTGATCGGCTACTTTGAAGACCGCCGGGTTGACACCATCAAGGAAGCCGTCAACCTGATGTTTGAAGAGCAGCACCGCCGGAAAATGGAAGAAGACATCACTAAACTGGAGGAAAACGTCACTCAGCTGCAGCAGCAGACCCATACCATTGTCAGCCAGATCAAAAGAAACGAAGACAAGCTCAACAGTGTTGCGCGGAAAGCCGATATCCTCTCCCGTGACCTCGCCAACATTAAATGGAACATCAATTCCAACTGACCTCAGCACGCCGCTGATCATAACGCACAAAAGGCGCCAAAGGGCGCCTTTTATCCTGTTCGTGCAGCTTTCTCTTAACTGTAGCGCTCGCGGACGATCTTCATGAAGTCAACGACCAGCTTGCCGTCAACTCTTTCACCGGTTTTGAAGCCGCTAATACGCTCTGAAGGAAGTTAACGTGTCAGCCACACAAATATAGGCGTAATTTTAAGATTGAACTTGAAATTTACGCCCATATTATTTCGGTTCAAAACTCAGGAAACTCTAAGTGAAATCAGTTAATCCAAACTCCTTTAGGCTCCGTCTTTGAAATCATCAATTGGAACTTGACGATACTTTCTGTTTAGTTCGAATTGAGACACTTTCAGAATACTGACCTTCTTACCAAGCAACAATTTCTTTTGGTCTTACCTACCGTCATCAACTTTCTTGTTTTATACAAAATAGAATTCGTTCTTTTCTCTTTGCCTATTCAGAATATAGACTATTCGCTTTTTTATTGCATCAGAATAGCAAGTGCAGTTTTCCAAAACAGTCATAACATCTGCTTCATTAAATGAGAACTCTATGGATGCGATTCCCCTTTTTAAAAGCTCATTTTCTATCTCGGGAAAAGAGTGATTAAATGTTTTGGACCTTACTGTGCTCATCATCGCTCCAATATCATCATTCAAAGGGTAATCGTGTTCAATGTCCGAAAGCAGTGAAGCACCGTTATCAAATATTGGCGCCGCTCCATACCGGCCATTAGTTTTCTGAATAAGAGCAATATTATGAAGATGCCTGTCCTCGTTTAAAAAAATCATATCTATTATCAGCATATCACCAAGATATCTGGCAAAATCAAAATCCAAATCAAGATTGTTTGCAAAGTTTATCATAAATGACATTTCTTTGCCTAAATCGTTGATTTCATTAAGAACTGCGGTGAGTGACCGACCCGAAAACTGACGGTAAAGACTTTCAATTGTTATCAAATTTTCCCCACGGTGCAGAAAATTGCGACTTTTGCATCCTAAATATGTCTTGTTTTTATACTTTATTGTCGCCAAATCGTAATTAATAAAACTTCCTGGATTCAGATTTGACTTCGACAAAAGTTTTGATACAACAACTTCAGCCAATCCTTCATAACCGTTTCGGTCCGCTTTATACCAATAATCACCAACTAACCATTTCAATTGATCCCCCTTGGCAGATCCGGTTCTAATCTGCCTTTCTTCAATCCCATCAGCAATTAAATAATTTGTCACTTCTCTATCTTTATCCATTTGTCGTCCTCCGCCATTCTTCCTTCCGTCTTTTCAATAATCAAAAGTGGATCATAAAATGGGATTTCCAACTCATCAAGCATTACTTTCATATCATATCTGGTTCGTGGGAAACATCTACTTTCTACAAAAAGCATAAAGTCATCATAAGTTGGGTTTTCGATATTCCCGAAAGCCCGGTCTAAGCTATCTGTATAATTTCTGATAGATACTTTTCGCTTCATAAAATCAACATCTATCGATGTCAATATATCGTCGAACCCGTTCATGAACAAAAATCTTACTTTATTCTTGCGCCGAGGCAGTTCATAATACTCCAACAATTCAGGTTTCTCACTCAGAATACGAAGCAGGAAAACGATTGGCCCGGACACGGTTTTTCCATTTTCCCAACTCTCTATGGTTCTGCACGATACATTCAAAATTCTGGCCAAATCTTTTCTATCCAGTTTATTTTTCTTGCGAAATGATCTTATTTCCTCCCCAGTAACCCTATCTTTAATGGCATAATCTGTCATAGTTTTTACCTCCGCCTTAATATTACGATATTTTCGTAGAATTTTCAAGATTTTCTACTATATTATAGTATTTTAGCTTTATAGTACTAGCTTATAACTTAACAAAAAAGCTGAACTCGATTCAGTTTAGAGGATTGGAACCTGTCGCTATCTCAGCAGATTGGCCGAAAATTCTTCTTGCAAAGGCAATGGTGATGGATAATTGAAGAAATCATTTACAAACAACAAAAACGCCCTTCATCACTAAAGGACGTTTTTAGCATTTCAATGGTCAAAAGCCTCAGATCTCCAAGTTGAACTCCCGGAGGCTGCTTTTGGTGCCAACAGTGTCCTGAGACTAGTTATAGCGCTCGCGGACGATCTTCATGAAGTCGACGACCAGTTTGCCGTCAACTCTCTCTCCGGTCTTGAAGCCGCGGCCGACGATTACGGCATCCGCACCAGCCTCAAAGTACTGGAGAACGTTCTCCGGCTTGACCCCGGCACCGACGATGATCGGGAAGTCACCGATGCGCTCTCTCATGCTTCTGACATCATCAAAGGTGATGCGCTTGTTGTCATCGTTTTCAGTGACGATGATGGCGGCGCTGTCATGGTTGATGCAGTTCTGAGCACAGTTGTTGATCGGGACATTGGGGAAGCCATAGGTCTCAGCGGTATGGACATCGGAGAAAATCAAAGTATCGGAAGGTAGCTGCTTCTGCAGGTCCATCAAACCGGTTGAGCAGGCTTCGATCATGCCGAATGATCCGGCGCGGTTGTCGCAGAAGGCTTCGATTCTGATGAAGTCGGCGCCGATGGCATAGGCCATGGTCCATTCCTGAACCCAGGCATTCATTTCGATATTGACGCCAAAGGGCAGCTTGGTCATGTTTCTGATCTCGGTAGCGATCTTGAGCATCAGCGAATAAGCAGCGAAGGAGATCTCGGTGCTGTACTGCGGCCAGTCGTAAAAGTTTTCCACCATGATGGCATCGACACCGCTGTCGATCAGTACCTGAGCGTCTTCCAAAGCTCTCTTTTCAATTTCGGCATTGTCGCCCCGGTAGGAGGCATTGCCTGGTAACGGCAGCAGGTGAACCATGCCGATAACTCTTTTCTTGCTGAAGAATTCCTTTTTATTCATTAAGTGTTATTTCCTTTCCTAACAGGCGGTCTTACCGCCATCAACGCAGATGTTGGCTCCGTTGATGAAACTGGCCTGCTCGGAGCTGAGATAGAACACCGTATCGGCGATCTCGCTCGGTTCCGCGGCCCGGTCCATCGGGCTTAAAACGAAGTCGACCTTACCCTGTCTGTCATAGTCTTCCAGGGTCTTCTTCATCATCTCCGTGGCTACCCAGCCCGGAGAGATGGAATTACAGCGGACATTGTACTTGCCATATTCCACGGCGACATTCTTGCTCATGCCGATGACCGCCCATTTGGAGGAGCCGTAGCCAATCTCCAGGGAGTAGCCGCGCATGCCGGAGCAGGAACCGAAGTTGGTAATGCAGCCCTTCTTCTGCTCCCTCATGATGGGAAGAACTTTCTCCATCATTAAGAAGGTGCCGAAGACATTGACTTCATAGATCTTGCGGAAGTTGTCATAGCCGTAATCTTCGGTAATGTCGTAGCGGCCGCAGATGCCGGCCGTATTGACCAGCACATCGATGTGGCCGTACTTCTCATAGACGGCGTTGACCATCTGTTCGACGTCTTCTTCCTTGGTTATGTCCACTGCCCAGCAGTCCGTCTGGTCGGCCGGATAGCCCGACTGGGCTACGGCAGCCGCCAAAGCGGCGCCGTTCAGGTCGATCATGACGACCTGATAACCGTTTTCCAGATATTTGCGGACGATTTCTTTGCCAATACCCCCGACAGCACCGGTAATGAGAACTACCGGCCTGTCCTTTCCTGTTTCATTCATTTTTCTTACCTCTTAACGAAGCTGACTCATTACTTCAGCTACCCGTTTTTCATCGATGGGATTGAGGACCTTGCCGTCCTTCTTGAAACTGGAGCCGATGATGGCGCCGTCCGCCACCTTCATGAAGTCACGGATGGTCCGGGCATTGACGCCGCTGCCGACGATGACCGGTAAGCCATCAGACATCCGCTTCATTTCCTCAACATCGCTGATGTCCGGGCTCTTGCCGGTAGTAATGCCGGTGCAGATCAAAGCGTCGCCACCGCCTTCGACGATCGACTCGATGGTGAAGTCCACCGGCTGGTCGACTAACGGGAAGGTGTGCTTGACCTGAACATCGCACAGTAAGGCGATGTCCTTGGGGAAGCGGCCCTTTAAGCGCATCAGATCCGGACCGCAGGCCCTGAACTCACCGTTGGGACCAACCCGGCTTTCAGCAAAACACTCCACCCGGATGAAGTCCATGTTGGTGCAGTAGGCTACCGCCCACTCGGCCTGATAGTCGTTGAACTGAATGTTGATGCCCATCGGCATGTCAGTCAGCGCTCTGAGTCGGGTGGCGATCGAGCTGATGGCGGTAACCGCGATCAGGTCATTGTGCGGAGCGTAGGGGATGTCTCCGAAGTTTTCAATGATCACCGCGTTGGCTCCGCCGGCGATCAGCGCCTTCAGATCCGCCTCAGCAGCCCGGTAGATCTCCTCAATGCTGCCGGCATAATCCGGTGAGGAAGGCAGCGGTTTGAGGTGGACCATGCCGATGATGGGCTTGGTATTTCCGAATACTCTTTCGTAAACTGTCATTCTGGTCTCCTAGTAGAGGACTTCAATGACGTTGTCTTCCAGCATGATGGCCCGCATCTCCTTGCCGCCGACGGTTGCCGGTTCGTAAAGGATCTCATAGCCGGCCTCATGGCACTTGGCGTTAATGCGGTCGAACTGTTCCTTACTGTCGACCTTGATGCAGACATGGGCCCAGCCGGTGCGGTTGCAGTCCTTGGGCTGATCAACGATCTCCGGCTTGGTCATGATCTCAATTCTGGCGACCTGGGGGTCATCGTTGAACTTCATGATGTAGGAATAGTAGCCCTTTTCCGGTTCATTCCAGACCGCGTGGATCTTCATTTCAAAATAGTCTTCAAAGAATTTTCTGGCTCCTTCCAGATCCCTGACAAAGAGCCCGGCATTTTTCATGATCATTTTCTCTTTCCTCCTTTTTCAGAGAATTCCTTATCCGGCATCAGTTCGCGCAACAGTTTCTTCATCGGCTTCAGATCAGGGGTCTCCACGTAGAGGTAATCACCGCTGCGCAGCATGAAGACGACATTCTGAACAGCCAGATTAGTGCGCTTGTGCGACCAGCCGGAAATCTGACGGTAGGGAAGATAGATGGCCTGGGATTCATCGAGTTCCTTATGGATCATCGCACCCTTTTCATAAAGGCTCAGCACCTTCTGGCTGCGGTAGATCAAAAGAACATACAGACCGCCCAGAGCCAGCAGGACACCCAGGATCCTGACGATCAGATAAGGCATCAGAAACAGCGCCGCTCCTAAGCCGATGGAGATGATGGCGCCGATGACCGGCTTGTCGTAATAGCTGCGCAGCAGCGCACCTTCCGGTTTCAGCTCTTCAGCCTTTACATAGTTATCCAGTTCCCTGCTCATGGGACATCTTCCTTTCCAAAAAAGGAAGGCCGGTTAACCGGCCTTCCTGTATCAGTGTACAAATTAGCCTGCTAAGCCGAGTAAGCCGAGTACCAGACCGATGAGCATGACGCCGAGAGTAACATGCATGGCGTTCTTGCCCTTCTTGATGGCCCAGTAGACACCCAAGGTAAGCAGGAGCTTCATGGCGTTGGGCAGGATGGCATCGAACACACCTGTCTGCAGGTCGAAGACCGTGAAGCCGTCCTGAACGATGGATACCGTCCAGTTGAAGGAGATGTAGTTGCATAACAGCTGACCGGTAACCGCGCAGCCCAGCATGTTGGCAGCCAGAATGACCTTATCCAGCAGTCCGGATTCCATGATCTTGAAGATGGTTTCGCCGCCGTTCTTATAGCCGACCCACAGCATCCAGTAACCGACACCGTAGAAGATGGCTAAGAAGATGATCGTGTAGGCGATCGGAGCCCAGGTTGCACCCTGTGCAGCCAGGTTGGTGAAGATGATAGCCAAAATCGGGATCAGAACGACCTGTGACAGGGTGTCACCGACACCGGCACAGGGGCCCATCAGGGAGGACTTCAGAGAAACGAATGCTTCTTCCGGAATGTCTTCGCCTAACTTCTTCTGCTCTTCCATGGCAATACACATGCCAAGGATCATGCCGCCGAAGTCATGGTCGGTATTGAAGAACATTGAATGTCTCTTCATGGCCTCGATCAAGCCTTCCTTGTCATCCTTGTAGATTTCTTCCAGAGCCGGAACCATACCGGTACAGAAGCCGATACCCTGCATTCTCTCGTAGTTGTAGAGAGTCTCGCAGAAGATCTGCCATCTTACCCAGCTCTTGACAATGGTGCCCTTCTTGACCAGTTTGAACTGATGTTCACTGGCCTTTTCATCCTGAGCATTCTTGAAGGCTTCGAAGTCCTCTTCGCCAAAGCCAACCATCAGAATGGCGACGATACCGAAGATCAGGGCTGTCGGGATGGTGCTTAAGCCTAAGAAGGTTGCACCCAGGAAGCCCAGGAAGAAGAACCACTTGGCCTTGCCCTTGAAGATGGAGGTCAGCAGCATGCCAAGACCTACGGCAGCGATCATGCCGCCCATGACATCCAGAGCCGTGATGATCGGTCCTTCGAGCATGGCGTTGACCTTTTCAATGGCAGACGGTCCATAGTAGAGGATGACGAAAGCCATGGCGGCACGGTAGATCGTCTTAACGGAATACGGTAAGATGAAGTCGGCAACGATGACCAGCTTGCTCTTGCCTTCAGCGATCCACTTGTCAGCGATCTTGACGAAGAAGCACTGCAGGGTCATGGTGAAGGTGTTCATGATGGAACCTAACAGACCCAGCGGGATGGCTAAGGTAATAGCCTCATTGGTGCTTAAGCCGCCAGCCAGAGCCAGAGCCGTACCGAAGATTCCGCAGTAGCCGGAGTCCATCGGCAGGGCGCCACCAGCCGAGATGACACCAAGAGTGATGATGTTGATGCTTGCGCCAATCATTGTACCCTTGACCGGGTCACCGAGTACGCAGCCGACGAACAGACCGGCGACCAGCGGACGGTCGATCGTAGCCCAGGTACCCATGGAGCCAAACGGCAGGGTTGACTGTGCAAACAGGAAATAGATAGTAATAATTATTGCTTGCAGAACTGTCATTTAATAAATATCCTCCTGTTCATTTTTAAAGCAAACTCTTCAAATCTATCTTTGCGTCAGTGGGAACCATCTGAGCGATGACCGGTATGCCGGCTTCAACGATCTCACGCAGCTCGCTGACTTCCTGGTCGGAAGCGTTGACGTTCTTGTTGAAGCGCTTGCGTCCCGGGCCGCCGCCCATGTTTCCCAGATTGACTTCCTTGAATTCCACGCCTTCTTTTACGGCTTTTAAAACAGGGCCTGGAACCTTAGCCATGACAAATACCCGTTCATTTTCCTGCTCACCCTTGAGATACTCAATGGCATCCGCAACTGAAAGAACCTTCATGTCGATGTTCTTGGGAGCGGCGGCAAAGAGAATTCTCTTGGCGAAAGCATTGCTGGCACTCATGTCATCCATGATGACGATGGTATTCGGGTTGGCCAGCTTGAGCCATGAGGTGATGACCTGACCGTGGATCAGGCGTTCATCGATCCTCGTAAGTACAATATTTTTCATTCTTAATTCAACTCCTTCTACCGGTTTACTTGCTGAATCCGTTAACTGAATTATAATAAAGGTAACCGGTAACTCTTTTTCACATTATAAAATATTCTACCCACTATTTCCATACAAGTACATTGTGCCTTAGCCGGTAAGCGCATTCAATTAGGCACATTCACGTAACCGGTTACATTCAGGTAATCACCCATTATCTCAGGAGGAAAAAACTATGGAAGAAAGATTTGATCAGAACTCCTACGAAGACCTGCGCTACGCCTGTACAGCCTTCTTTTCCCACAAGTGGCAGCTTTCCGTTTTGACCTGCCTGTTTTCCGGGCCGCAGCACTTCGGGGAGATCCTGCGCCACAATCCCGGCATCTCCAAGAAAGTCCTCTCTGCCAACCTGCATAAACTCGAAAGTAAGGGCGTCATTTCCCGACACAGCTACGTGGATGGTGCGATCACCAGAGTAGAATACTCTCTCACTCCTCAGGGCGAACAGCTTAAGACCATTCTAGAAGAACTGACCGAGTGGGGTGCCCAGAACCGGGAAAGAATTAGATGATGCCAGCCTCCAGACAGATATTGACAATATCACGGTAGCGTGATATTGTATAACTGTAATTACGGAGGCCTGAATAATGCCAGTATTAGCAAGATTCTATGGAATCATTATCAGAATGTATTTTCAGCAAGCTGAGCACAATCCACCACATATCCATGCAATATATGGCGAAGACACTGCTGCAATTGAAATAAAAACAGGCGAAATACTGGAAGGCTATCTTCCTGATAAGGCTTATGCATTGGTCAGAGAATGGCTGAGCATGAATGAAGAAGAACTTCTGCACATGTGGGAGTCGCAGGCATTCCATTCTCTTGTCCCCCTAAGATAAAGGAGATGATCTGATGTTCCATAAAGTAAAGGCAGTCTATGCTCTTCCCGACTACCGCCTGAGCGTGCAGTTTGCCGAAGGGGTTACGAAAATCTATGACGTGAAGCCCTTATTCAGTAAATGGGAGTCATTCAAGGCGCTGAAAGAATTGCCTCAACTGTTTGCTGAGGTAGAAACGGATACCGGAGGCTACGGGATCATTTGGAACGATGATCTTGACCTGTCCTGCGATGAATTGTTTGCTAATGGGAAGACCGTCAGCACCGCCTTTGATGGTTTGATGGCCTTCACTGATGCCACCGAACTGTGGGGGCTGAATGAAAGTACCCTGCGGAAGGCCATCGCCTACGGCAAACTCATCAGCGGCGTGGATGCCTGTAAGTTTGGCAAGCAATGGGTCATAACCACAGCCGCCATGCTGCGGGAATACGGCCAGCCCGATAATAAAGACAAACAATGATTATATATCCGGATCACTGCCGGAAAGTACAATAGAATGTTCCATCAGTAAAAAACCGGCAGGTTGAGTCCTGTCGGTTTTCGCTTTGTTTATGAGCAGTTTATGCTTAGCCCTTGATGCCGCCCCGGGACATGCCGGAGATGATGTACTTCCGGGTAAACAGGAAGATGATGATCATCGGCAGAACGATGATGGTGGCCGCGGCCATCATTCGCTCGTTTCGCTGGCCGCCCTCAGTCATGAAGATGTATAGACCAAAGGGCAGGGTCCGGACTTCCTTGGAGTTGGTGGCAATCATCGGCCACATGAAGGAGTTCCAGGTTGCGATTGAGTTCAGCAGGATGATGGTAGCCAGGGAGCTCTTGGCCATCGGTACCATGACTCTCCAGAGATACTTCCAGTCGGAACAGCCGTCGACCTTGGCCGCCTGATACAGGGAATCCGGCACACTGTCGAAGAAGCCCTTCAGAATGTAGGTATAGAAGATGCTGGAGGTAAAGGGAATGACCAGAGCCCACAGGGTGTCGTGCAGCTTCCAGCCGACGATGGTGCGGTAGTTGGTGATGATGATCATCTCATAGGGAACCATCATCAGCGAGATCAGCATCGCAAAGATCGTATTACGGCCCGGAAAACGCAGTCTCGAGAAGGCGTAAGAGGCCAGAATGGTGGTAAAGGTACAGGTGGTGATGCAGCCTAACAGCGCCAGCACGGAGTTCTTGAAGTAGATCGCAAACGGGGCGGTCTGGAAGGCGTAGATGAAGTTTTCCATGTTGAACCAGTTGCCCGGAGCCAGCATTGGCGGCAGCTTATTGACTTCGGTTGCCGTCTTGAGGGCACCGGTGATCATCCAGTAGAACGGGAACAGGGCGATGACGCCGCCCATGAACAGCACGACATACATCAGCACACGGCCGAAGGTCAGCTTTTCATGATATCTTCTCTTTTTCTTCTTCTCGGTCATCTTAATTCCCCCTTTCTCTGTTGTTCCAGGCGGTGACGGCACGCTGCAGCATCGTGAAGGTGAAGACGGTCACAAGCAGAATGACGGCAGCCGCGGCGGCATAGCCGTACTTGGGCGGGGTCAGAACCCGGAATTCATAATAGATGTAGTAAACAACGGTATACAGGTTATAGGCAACACCCGGTCCGGAGAACAGCGGGAAGAGTTCGTGGAACATCTTGAAGGTGGAGATGCTGTTGATGATGACTACCAGCATGATGGTGGGAGCCAGCAGCGGGACCGTGATCCTGAAGAAGATCCTTAAGGTCTTGGCGCCGTCGACCTTGGCGGCTGTGTAATACAGCGGGTCGATGTTCTGTAAACCGGATAATAACAGAATGATGGTATTAGGCAGGATGGACCAGATGCCGAAGATGACGGCGGCGTAGAAGTTTCCGCCCGGATCACCCAGCCAGCTCATGCCCTTGATGCCCAGAAAGGACAGGGCATAGTTCAGAATGCCGTAGCTGTCATTGAACATGAAACGCCAGGCCAGACCAACAGCCAGTGAGGAAGTTACCATCGGTAAGAAGTAGGCGGTCTGGAAGAAACCCTGGAAGCGCACGCGCTGATTCAGCAAGGTAGCCAGAACGACGGCGATGGCCGTGGAGATCGGCACCACGCAGAGAACATACTTGACGGTATTGCCTAAGCCCTGACGGAACAGCGGGTCAGCGATGACCTTCTGGTAGTTGCCCATGCCGACGGAATCAAAGGCGCCGGTCAGATGCTTGTAGTTTTCCAGAAAGGACATCCTGATGACGTTGACGATC
>JAEEGL012848868.1_pt1 | contig 27083 bp, 12 predicted proteins | sample 9134231 | NCBI WGS metagenome assembly JAEEGL01 (sample SAMN16246548, study PRJNA631951) | gut metagenome | biome: gut microbiome; feature: rumen; material: fiber-attached | host: Bos | place: Iran: Karaj | collected 2018-10 | reverse complement strand
TTAATTGAGATTGCTAAGGCACTGAAGTGTGACATTAGCGACCTTGTACGAATGGACGATTCCACAATCCTAAAAAATCAAGATTAACCCATCAATTCAACTTCGATTATGCCTATTAATAAGAATGCGCTTCTGCGTTACCAGATACTTGACCGCTGTTTCAGTGATCGTCATCGCCGATACGAGATTGAAGACCTCGTTGACAAGGTGAATGATGCTTTGCTTGACATGTATGGTAAGACCGTTAGTCTTCGACAGATACGGGCTGATATTACTTATATGCGTGACAGAGTTTCTTATAATGCCCCAATCGTGGCGCTTCCTATTGAGGGAAGAAGATGCTATTACACGTATGAGGATCCCCATTTCTCTATCTTTAGCAGTGAACTTTCTGTTGAGGAAGTGAAGAATCTGCTATCAACCATTGACATGCTTGGACGCTATCGCAGTCCTAAGAACGCATGGCTGGAAGAAGTGATTTCAAGTTTGGAACTCCGTTTTGGTATCAAAGCAAATCGTGATAAGGTTGTTTCTTTTGAACAAAATGACCAGTTAAAAGGCATAGAGTTTCTTTCTGACCTTATCGATGCGATAATTAATCACCAACCTTTGAAGATGACCTATCGTCCATACAAAGGTGAGGAACAGACTATGGTTTTTCATCCTCATTACATGAAGCAGTATAATTCCCGGTGGTTCCTTTTCGGACTTGAAGACCATGGTGAATACGGAATGTGTACTGTTAATAAAGCACTCGACCGCATTGTAAAGTTCTCTATTGCTAATGTACCGTTTGAAGAGAACGATAAGATAGATTATGAGACTTATTTCAATGACATTGTTGGTGTAACTCACGACGGCAAACATCCTGATGTTGAACATGTAGTCTTGAAGTTTCCTAAGGGACGTTTCCCCTATGTTGTCTCAAAACCGATTCATCATAGTCAGCAAATAGTTAGTTCTGATGATGGAATACTTTCTATAGATGTACGAGTTAACCAAGAGTTAGAACAGACCATTTTCTCCTTTGGACAGCAAGTTGAAGTGTTAGCCCCTGAGTGGTTTCGTGATCAAATTAAAGAAAAATATAAGGAAATTATAAAAATCTACGAGCTGTGAAGATAGACTGCATAGTAGTAATTTATCTTTGCACAATAAAAAATATAAAATGAAAATATGAGTATAGAAGACAGACAGAAACAGACCACAGTCAATGTTCAAGAGAAAGCCAACTTGATTTGGGCTATTGCCGATAAACTGGTTGGTGTATATAAGCCACATGAGTACGGTAACGTAATACTGCCGATGTGCGTCATAAAACGATTCGAAGACACATTGGCACCGACTAAGCAGAAGGTGCTTGATATGAACAAACAGTTGGACGAGGACGGTATCACCGTGAAGCAAGGCTTCTTGGAGAAAGCTGCAGGACAGAAGTTCTACAACCTCTCTCCCTTCACTTTCGAGACGCTGCTCAGCGATCCTGAGAATATCCGTGAGAACTTCGAGTCGTACCTGAACCACTTCTCTGAGAATGTAATCGACGTGATTCACCGAATGAAGTTCCAACAGGAAATAGAAACAATGACCGATAACCAGCTGCTTTATCTTGTCATCAAGGAGTTCTGTACTGAGAAGGCATACTTAGGTGCCGACAAGGTAAGCTCGGTGGATATGGGCTACATCTTCGAGGAGCTGGTACGCAAATTCTCTGAGAGCTACGACGAACATGCAGGAGCACACTTCACCGCCCGCGACATCATCAATCTGATGACGGAACTGTTGGTAGGTGAAGATGAGGAACGCTTAGAGGAAGACGGTATCACTGCTACTATCTACGATATGGCGATGGGTACAAGTCAGATGTTAGGCTGCATGAGCGACCGTCTCTTTGAAATCGATCCTGATGCAGACATTACCACTTATGGTCAAGAATTGAACGAACAGACCTTTGCTATCGCCAAGGCCGACACACTCATCAAAGGAGGTAACGCCGACAATATGCGTCAGGGCGACACGCTGGGCGATGATAAGTTTGAGGGATATAAGTTCGACTATATCATTTCCAACCCGCCTTTCGGCATTGAGTGGAAAACAAGCAAAGCAGCTGTTGAAGCTGAGAACAAGAAAGGTGCTGCCGGACGCTTCGAGCCGGGCCTGCCTGCCATCGGCGACGGTCAGCAACTGTTCCTGCTCAATGGTGTGGCTAAACTGAAGGACACTGGCCGCATGGCCATCATTCAGAATGGTAGTCCGCTGTTCAAAGGTGACGCTGGCAGTGGCGAGAGCAACATCCGTGGCTACCTGTTGGAGAACGACTGGCTAGAGGCCATCGTGCAACTGCCTAACGACCTGTTCTACAACACGGGTATTGCGACCTATATCTGGGTCATCACCCGCAACAAGTCGACAGAACGTCAAGGCAAGGTGCAGCTCATCGATGCTAGCCAGTGTTATGAGAAGCGCCGCAAGCCCCTTGGTAATAAGCGTGTGGAGATAACGGAAACGGCCCGCCAGCTCATCATGCAGGCCTATCACGAGTTCACCGATGGTGTACTGACGCAGACGACTGCCGATGGCACGGAGATTCATGTGGAGAGCAAAGTGCGCGAGAACGACTACTTCAAATACAGCAAGATCTTTATCAAGTCACCAGAGAAGGACACAGAGATTATTCCTTGGCTGACAGCCCGTGACGAGCATCTGCAGAAGAACGTAGCTCCATATATGCCCGGTTTCGTCATTGACGAGAAGAAGACCAGGATAGGCTACGAAATTCCTTTCACTCGTGAGTTTTACAAATACACGCCACTGAAGCCCTCTGCAGAAATCTTCCAGCAGCTAAAGAATCTGGAGCAGCAGGAGAGCGAACTGATGGAGAAGTTGTTGCACTAAATCGGAACTGCCATGACAAGAGAATATAAAGATAGTGGATTTGAATGGATAGGCAAAATTCCTAAATCATGGGAGGTTGACATTGCCAAGCACGTCTTTAGACAAAGGCGGGATAAAGGTAATGGGGAATGTCAATTACTTGCTGCAACCCAAAAATACGGCATGTATCCACAACATCTTCTTGAAGGTGTTGTGAAAGTTGCTGCAGATACTGACCTTAGCCAGTTTAAGACGGTTCACAGAAACGATTATGTGATAAGTCTTAGAAGTTTCCAAGGCGGATTTGAAATGTCCGATTATGAAGGCGTATGTTCTCCTGCATATCAGGTATTCTTTGCAACAAGACAAATTAACAACCAGTATTACAAATATCTTTTCAAGTCAGATGCATTTATACAAGAGATTAACTCTCTGACTGTTGGAATTAGAGAGGGCAAAAACATTTTATATGATGATTTTGCCTTATTGCCAATTCCTATTCCAACTGTTTGTGACCAGCAGCGTATAGCGGATTACTTGGACAAGAAGTGCGGGGAGATTGATGCGCTGATAGCGTTGCAGGAGCAGATGATAGCGCAGCTGACGGACTATAAGCAATCGGTCATAACAGAGGCTGTCACCAAAGGACTGAACCCTGATGTACAGTTCGTCCCCTCTGGCATCGACTGGATTGGGGATGTGCCTAAAGGATGGAGAGTTATGAAAGTAAAACATGCAGCAAATTCTTTTGCCAAAGGAAATGGTATAACAAAAGATGAGGTGTTTACTAATGGGAATACACCATGTGTTCGATATGGCGAAATATATTCAAAATACAAAAACTCATTTAAAAGTTGTTTATCAGCAACTAATATTGAGATACAAAAATCTCCTCACTACTTCCATTATGGTGATATTTTATGTGCTGGAACAGGGGAATTGGTTGAAGAAATTGGAAAGAGTATCGTTTATCTGGGCAATGATCCATGCTTGGCAGGTGGTGATATTATAGTCATAAGTCATCATCAAGAACCTACTTTTTTCAATTACGCATTGAACAGCCATTATGCACAAGCGCAAAAGAGTAAAAGCAAGGCTAAACTGAAGGTTGTTCATATTTCAGCATTTGAAATAGGGAGTGTATATATTGCGTTGCCATCACTCTCAGAGCAACGCGCTATCGCCGAACACCTCGATATAAAGTGTTGTGAGATTGACAAGTTAATCGAAACTAAGCAGCAGAAGATAGAGACGTTGAAGGAGTATAAGAAGAGCGTCATCTTCGAGGCTGTGACAGGTAAGACAATAATAGAATAAAAGGATATGGACAACAACGACTTGAAAGAACGGGATTTTGAAGCCTACATCGAGCACTGGCTTCTTACTGAAGGTGGCTATACAAAGGGCGACCAGAGTACCTATGACAAAGAGCGTGCCATCGACCTGAAAACGTTGGTAAAGTTTCTCCGTCTGACTCAGACGAAGAAATGGGAACTGTACGAGAAGAAGTACGGCTCACAGACGGAAGACCGCCTTTACAACGTGTTACAGGACAAGATTCATGAGCGTGGCCTGATATGGGTGCTACGCAACGGCATTGATGACCTGGGCTTCAAGTTCAAGTTGGTCTATTTCGAGCCTGCCAGCCCACTAAATGAGGAGCTGAACCTGAAGTATAGTCAGAACGTCATGGAGTGTACGCGACAGTTCGCCTATTCCATACAGAACCACAATACGATAGATATGGTACTGTCTGTGAATGGCATCCCTGTGGTAGCCTTGGAGCTGAAGAACCAGCTGACAGGGCAGAATGTGGAGAACTCACGCCATCAGTGGATGAACGACCGCGACCAGCGAGAGGAGATTTTCCAGTTCAACCACCGTATTTTGGCTTACTTTGGCGTGGATCTCTACGAGGCTATCATGGCCACGGAACTGCGAGGCGAGAAGACGTTCTTCATGCCGTTTAACCAGGGAAGCAACGGTGCAGGTAACGTGGGTGGAAAAGGCAACCCCGAAGCACCAGAAGGGAAATACACAACATGTTACCTGTGGGAGCGTGTGCTCAATCGTCGTATGTTACTTTGCTTACTGCAGCGTTATATATCCCGTCAGGAAGAGGAACGCATCAGCATATACAAGACGAAGGACGGTCAGATAAGACAAGACAAACGGAAAAGTGTTAAGATCATCTTCCCGCGATACCACCAGCTCGACGTGGTTGAGAAACTTTTGACTGACACAGCAGAGCATGGTTCTGGCAAGAATTACCTCATACAACATTCGGCTGGTTCTGGTAAGTCGAACTCCATTGCATGGGTTGCTTATCGTTTGGGTGCTTTGCAAAACGCTGATTTGAAGCCAATGTTCAATTGTGTGTTTGTCATTACCGACCGACGTGTACTGAACTCTCAGTTGCAGAACACCATCCTCGGCTTTGACCATGTGGATGGGACTGTAGACACAGTGAAGGACAGTGACCCTTCTACAAAATTACGTAATCTTATCAATGACGATAATTCGCGTATTATTATCTGTACTCTTCATCGATTTCCACTTATCTACAAGGAGGTAAACAAGAATACTGGTAAGAGATATGCTCTTATTGTCGATGAAGCCCACTCGTCTCAGACGGGTAAGGCTGCAGAGAAGATGAAAGCTGCTCTTGCCGACACAGACGAGGCCCTACGCGAAATGGCTGCAATGCAGGACATTGCAGAAGAGGAGCTGGAGAAACAGCGTGACGAGATAATGGATACGCTGCTGGCACAGGGGCAGCACAACAACCTGTCGTTCTATGCCTTTACCGCTACACCCAAACCCAAGACGTTGCGCACCTTTGGTGTCTGCACACATCAGGATATTGACCCGACGAAGTGTCGCTATGAGGCATTCCATACCTATTCTATGCTACAGGCCATTGAGGAAGGTTTTATCAAGGATGTACTTCTGAGCTATACGCCTTATGGAGTGAGCTACGAGATAACCAAGCGTATCACTGAAGATCCAGAATATGAAGAGACACCAGCCACAAAGGCAGTTAAAGCGTTCCATGACAACCATCAGCACGTCATTGACAAGAAATGTGCTATCATCGTTGAGAAGTTTCGAGAGGTGACACTCCCTGCCATGCAAGGAAAGGCAAAAGCGATGGTGGTAACTGCCAGCCGTGCTCATGCCGTGCGCTACTATATGGCGATTAAGGCCTACTGTGAGAAACAGGGTTACTCCGATGTGCATCCACTTGTAGCCTTTTCGGGCAAAGTGAGCTATCAGGGAGAAGAATACATAGAGACGGCCATGAACTCTACGCCTGACTACAAGATTAGTGAGGCTGGACTGCCACTATTCTTCGCATCTGACCTTTACAACGTATTGGTCGTAGCCGACAAGTACCAGACAGGCTTCGATGAACCATTGTTGCACTCGATGTTCGTTGATAAGAAGCTACGTGATGTGAAAGCAGTACAGACGCTAAGCCGTTTGAATCGTGCTCATCCTGATAAGGTTGATACCTACGTACTCGACTTTGTGAATGATCCAGAGGACATCAAGAAGAGTTTCGAACCGTTCTACACTGGCACCGAACTCATCAAGCCTATGGATTTGAATTCCGTATTTACGTTGCGTGACAATATTCGTGAGCTTAACCTCTGGACTGACCAGGACGAGCAACGAGTGGAAGATATACTAAAGACTGTGAAGAAAGATGACCCGACACGATTAGGAAAGCTGTCAAATGCTTTCAAGGGAGTGGTAGACCGTATTGATCAGTTAGACGAAGAGACATTCTACACCGTGCGCGGACAGATTAAGCAATTTGTACGCTTCTATAATTATCTGGCACAGGTGGAACGTACTTATAATCGTGATTTGTATCGCTCATATGTATTCTGTGACTTGCTCTTGAAACTCATCAAGACCAAGCACCACGAACGCCCCGACCTTACCAAGCAACTGATGTTGGTAAACTCACGAATAGAGGCAGGAGAGATGCAAAGCATCCATCTTGATAAGGATGCTGGCGGATTGTCGGCAACAAAGCCAGGTGCAGGTAGTGGTCCTGATGATAAGCGAGACCTGCTGTCAAACATCATTGACAAGGTGAATATGATGTTCCGAGGCAATTTCACTAAGGAAGACCGTGTCTTGGTGGAGAGCATCTATGACAAGCTGAACCAGCCAAAGGTGCGTCGCAAACTGATTAAACAGGCCAAAAACAACGATCCGAAACAATTTGGTGAGAGCATCTTCCCCGAAGTATTTGCCGAGGCTGCACAGGAATGCTATGGCGACCAGATGGAAGCCTTCCGTCGGCTCTTCCAGAACCACGACCTCTATAACAGCATTATGACGCAGATGAGCGACATGATGTATGCCAATTTCCGTGCTCAGGACGAGGCTGTGTTCAATCCAGAACGTTTCAAGGAGAAGGTGCTGCCTGTAATGCAAGCAGAATTTGGCGAGATTCAGGAAGAGATTAGGCCATATTACTCTGTGGCCGACTGGCTTGTCAGAGTGATAGCAGCTGAAACCGCTCCATCAATGGACGGTTCAAATGATGTGCTACAGAACGCCTTCAATCGTCTCTATTGCTCGCCTAGAAAAGTAGCTTTTATGGATAAAAAGAGCCATTTCCGCTCGTTGGTAAGCTTCTTCGAAGTATTTCTGAAGAAAATCTACTTTATTGAGAATGGCAAGGAAATGGTCGTAACCCGTGAAAATGCTCGTCCAGGCGAAATGCCTGCTCTTGGCGATTGTATTTACCAGACACCATGCTTGAAACGGCTGAAGTATGAGCCAGATTCAAACAAATTCAAGATATGGCTTCAGCAGTTACGTGACTGGCGCAATGAGCAATCGCATCAGGCACCAATAGCTACTGAGGCAGAATATGATACTGCAATCCATATAGTTACAGCACTCTATCTGTATGTCACTGCCTACAACATCAAGTACTTACAGCCCAAAATGTTTGCGCAACTTGTTAGTATGAATGCAGAGCCACAATATATTGGAATGGCAGCAGAACCTGAGACAACATCTATGGTTGCGGATGATAGTAATAACGACTAATTATAAAATAAGCATATGAAAGGTGACGCACAACCGTTAATCAAATTCTTTGATGGGTCAGATAAAAGATTCATTATACCTCTTTATCAACGTAATTACGACTGGAAGGAGGATAATTGTGAGCAGCTCTTCCAAGACTTGTTAAAGATGCATCATAGTAACAGGAAGAGTCATTTCTTCGGTAGCATCGTATCAAGCATTCAGGCTGGTACTGAAGACCGTTTTATCATTGACGGCCAGCAGAGAATCACAACGGTATCTCTCTTACTTATTGCTATGGTTAATGCTTTCAAAGTCGGTGACATACAGGCAACAGATGGTAAACTTGTTGATAAAATTTTCAAGCGTTACCTTGTTGATGAGTACCAGGAGGATGAGCGAAAGGTTAAGCTGAAACCCATAAAAAAGGATATGGACGCTTTTGATGCACTGCTCTATAAACCCAAAGAGCAATATCTCAAAGGCTCAAATGTCACTCGGAATTACGAGTTCTTTTATGATAAAATCGTCAAATCAGGTCTCACAATGGATGAACTATTTGAGACCATCAAGAAATTGGAAGTCATCAATATAAAGCTCGATGAAGATGACGATCCACAACTAATTTTTGAAAGTCTCAATTCAACTGGTCTGGATTTGAGTGAGGCTGATAAGATTAGAAACTATCTGCTCATGTCTCTTGCGCCAGCTGAGCAAGACGACCTATATACTCGTTATTGGAATCCGATAGAAGAGAGTACCAAATATGACCCATCTTCATTTGTGCGTGATTATCTCACAATGAAACAGGGCAAAATTGGTCGAATAGACAAAATATATTTCATTTTCAAAGAGTATGCTGAAAATGAAAGAATTGGCAGGGCTGAACTCTTGGAGGAAATGCATCACTATGCAAAAATCTATTCCCAGATAGATAATGCCAATATGGGAACGGAAAAGATAAACAGGAAATTGAATCAAGTTAGAACTTTGGATTCAACTGTTGCATATCCGTTTTATATGGCATTCTTTGATTACGCGGAAAAGAATGGTCTTTCCGATGAAGAGAAATACAGAGTTCTCGACATAGTAGAGGCATATTGGGCTAGGCGTATTATTTGTAACCTGCCATCCAATGCTCTCAATAAAGTGTTTGCAACACTTCATAGGGATGTTCTCAATAATATGAATAAAGCGGTCGAAGGTACGAATCCAACATATACAGAAGTCCTAATTTATCTGTTGCTGAAGAAAGGACGCTCTTCTGTTTTCCCCAAGGATGATGAGGTGAAAGAGGACTTCGCTACAAGACAGGTATATAAAATGCCTGCAAACCTCCGTATGTTTATCCTTGAAAGAATGGAAAACAGGGATAGTAAGGAATGCCATGATGTCGTGAAGCAGCTGACCGAGAAGACTATCAGCATTGAACATATCATGCCTCAGACCTTATCTGACAAATGGAAAGATGCGCTAGGCGAAGAATGGGAACGCATTCACCAGCAATATCTGCATACAATGGCTAATTTGACATTAACGGGTTATAATTCTCAATACAGCAATCTGGCTTTCTTGGAAAAACGTGATATGGAAAAGGGCTTCAATGATAGTGCGTTCCGCCTTAACAACTATGTTAAGTCATGCGATCAATGGACTGAAGTAGAAATGAAGCAGCGACAGCATGACTTGTTAGAGGTCTTTATGCGTTTATGGCCAATGCCGTCAACCACGTTTGAACCTGCAAAGAGGGAAATAGAGTCTGCTTCAATAGAAGACGATGATTACGAATTTACTGGCAAGAAGATCCAGGGTTATTTCTATCATAACGTTCACTATTCAGTGAATACATGGAAAGAAATGCTCATACAGATGTGTAATCATGTCCTTCTGGAAAAACGCTCAACTATCGAATGGCTATGCGCTAACGAAGAACATGGCTTCTCTCACACGCCTGAATCATGGAGAAAAGAATTGGCTCCAGGTTTATATGTATGGACAGACAATAGCACATATACGAAGATAAACATCCTTCGAGGTATGCTAAATGAATGTAATATCCCATTGTCTGAGTTGGTTTTTGAATTTAGGGCTGATGAAACAGAAAATGAAAATGAAGAATGACCGGCAATGATTTTAAAGTCTAAGCCTTGAGCGATTGCTTGTAAAATTCAATTTAGAAGTTGGCTTTGGGTTTTTCAATAAATAGTGTTTCACTTAAAATATTAATTATATGACAACAACATCATTATTTAGCAAATTTTGCGAGTATGTAGATAAGACCATTTTCTCAGAAGAGAACATGGGCGGTGTTGTTGCGTTTGTGGTTGATAAAAATTATATTGAACGTTTCTGCGAGAATAATGGAACAACAGAACGGGAGTTGATGTTAGCAGTTAAAGGTTCCCTGTGGTCTTCATATTTGTCTCCTTCACTTCTACAAATAAAAGGCATTCTTGCCATTCAATTATATGCAGCCTCTAAGAGAGCAAACTCCAATGGCATCACTTCTGTAAATTATAGAGACAGATTGGTACAAGTCCTTGATTGGAATATCGATTCACTTCAGGATTGGATGGTTAATAATCAAGATAGGTATTGGAGAAGACTATATGATTGGTGCGACGAACAAGGATTTATTATCGCCAAATCCTACCCGAAGTATGGAGCAGGAAGATATGTTCAGTACCCAACTCAACAAGCAGAACGTGTTTTCACAGAAGAAGAACTACTTTATATAGCCTGTTATTTTAATGATTCGAGATTATCTCCTGGCGAAGATATTTCAGAAAAATCATTTTGGAAGGTAATTGATAAATATCGTCTTTACAGATACGCAAGTAGCTCTCATGCTAGAACTATACTCTATTCCGATGAATACTGCAAGGATGGCTATACTCAAATATATAACTATTATTTGAGATGGGATGGTACGTATAAGTCATTAAGTGACTACAAAAAGCGGACGACATCTGCCCGACTTGACGATTTGTATATTGATGGTGATTTCTCTAATATAGAAATTAGGGATGAAAAGTTCAATATAACTAACCGCATAGGGGTTAACGAACTTACGATAAATAAACTCAGGGGATTGTATAATTTTAAGAGAGATGGATTCATTTTATTTAAGCGTAATGACATCTATGATAATTATTGGGAAGAAACTAGATTCTTAATTGGCCAAGAAGAAGGAATAGCTATCAGATTCGTCGGCAGCGGCAGGAATTATGTGTCAGGGCAACCATTCTTCAGATCAAGTAACATAGAAATATATAAGGTTAATGTTGACAATGCTAAACCAGAACTATATACTGAGGAAAAGTATTACTTTTTGGAAGGTGGCCTAAAAATTGCTCGTATGCAATACATTCTTGGAGCAGCTCCTTTGCTCCGAGTTAATAAATCCACAAAGTTCTGGATTGATGGTGTTGTCAATGAAGCCAAAGGGGACAGTACTTTATTCAAGTTACCTTTAGAAGTTGGCCATCACTACATTAAGTTTCCAAGCCAACCAAAATTGGAGCTTACAATAATTGATCCGATTGCTAAAGAACATATCTGGAGCGATAAGTATTTTAAATGGAGAATCAACAGAAAGGACGAATCCTGGGAATCTATTTCTACTGATGAAGGTGTAGTTGGCTTGAATTTCTCATGCATGCATGGCAAAACCGTAGAAAGTATAAATCCGCTATCGTCATGGGCAAGCTATCATGTATTTGGGAAAGAATACCCAAGCAATAACATAGTAATTAAACTTTTAAATCAAACAAAATAATATGGGGACATTTGATTATAATAACTATCATGTGGTTGGAATAGTCGAAAATATTCCTGCTAGCAGCCATTCATATATCCATGTTATTGGATATACTGATGCCTATTCATACAGTATTCATCGTTATTCAACACCTGATGAAGCCAAATCGGTTTTTGGTAAAAAAGGACGTGTGTTCGCATATATGTTTGCTCAAAAGAACCCAAATTTGTCTGGTCACTGCGTTATCTTAGGGGTTATCCCCAATGAAAAACCAGGAGAAGGACTTGATGAGTACGTTTGGGATTGGAGTGTGGATGTAGTTGACTTAGCTACTCCTGTTGTAAAGATATCCCCTGACACTATAAGCTATAATGGTCAAAAAAACTATGATATTTTATGTGAGCACAATCTAATAGATGTTTCTAGTGATACATATTTTGAATCAAATGGTTGCATTTATCAAATTAAAGCCCATTCTGTTGAAAGACTAATCAAGTATTGGTCCTTCTCGGACTTGGAGGTTAAATGCCGTGATTCTGTAATACTATATAGTGGAAGATTCTATATAGCTGGCAATCTTTGTGAAAACACAGGAGTAGCAGATATTACCACAGATGAGCAGCTCGTTGATTGGTTCTGTAAGAAGGTATTAAAGCCTCGATGGGATGAATTTGCATCAAAACAAGATTTCAAGAATATAGAAGCTGGTATAAAAGAAGTCCTCAATAGTGTAAATATTGATAGCACCATATACAATGCCCGTCTTAAGAGATTGAAAACGATTAACACTAACATACAGTTAGCATTCGAGAATCTTCAGGATGTGGCTAATAATCCCTGGTTTGCCAGCATCTTACAAACAGCCGTTGCTCGATTCAAAGAGAACTATGTTTCAGAAGTGGAAATGGCCAATAATGCAGAATTGAAGAATCTTAAAGAAGAGCATGACTTCGCTATAGAAGCAGAAAAAGAAAGATTCGATAATGCTATTAAAGAATCAGAAGCACTCCTTTCTAAGGTTCAAGCTGAGAATAAAGAGAAAATTTCTGCTTTAGAAAGCCAGTCCACTCAACTCGAATTAGAAGTGCAGAAATTGACAGAAGCTATTGCAAAACGAAAAAATGAGTTTGAACAAGAAGAGTCCAAATTGAACAAGATTATTGAAAAGAAGGAGTCCATTATTGAAGACTTTGAGGTTATTAAAGAAGTCCTTAGTATTCAATCGTGCTCATCTTCTATGGGCACTTCTAAACTTACTGATTTCGGATCTGCACTGACTAATGCAGACACAGAACAGGAAGCAGCAATGTATATTCAAGTCTTTATGAAAAGGCTTGAACTGTTCTTAAAAGCTTATGGAGCGGACGAATCAGATGCCGAAAATACAACATATTTACTATCTAAGAACAACATTCTTGTATCTAACGATATGAGAGTGATACAGTCTATTATTAGAGCTACAGGCAAGTGTACTTATATGTACGAATACGTAACGCCAAAATGGAATTGTTTTGACGATTTATGGAATAATGGTTTGGCATATATTATAGAGCAAGCTTTAAACAATCCTGATAAGATTTTTTACCTTGTTCTACAAAATATGAACTTATCATACATTCCAAGTTATATACAACCTATAGTGGATGTGAATCTCGGTAGATGCGAAGTCATCCCAGTTAATGGCTACAAATATCCATCTAATCTAAGAATACTTGGTCATATCAGTGAAGATTCTTTGATACCGGTAAGCATTTATGCTATTGAACATTTGGGTTGTTCTAAAAAGTTGAAATTCGCTACAAAGAAGCCAGATTTCTCCGCATTGGATTTACCTACAGGATATTTATCGCCAGATATGCTAAATGAAAGTCAAGTAAAAACGAATAGTTCAACAACATATGTAGAAGACTATATTTCAGAGGATGAATAACATTTTAAAAGCACAGGAGGCTCTTTATCTCTGGCTCTCTTCTTTTGATAAAAGAAGTTATGATTTGATTCGTCAGAGTTGTGATTACCTAAACATTCAATATGATTTAGGTATAGAGAGTTATGCTGTATGGAAGATATTTTATCCTTTAGTTTATACGGGAGTCGTTGAACATGTCGGTAATGGTTATTATGCACTAACCGAACCAATGGCTATAGATTTTGGCACACATTATGTGATTATTAATAGCAAAGAAGGGAACTCTTCAAAAACAGGCGAAAGCATTGGCATTTCATTATTAGACAAAAAGAAGGGGATTATCTCCCATCAAAATGTGATTCAGTTTCATGCATTACAGATTTTGAGAAGTTTTCCAACAATTAGTACTGTTGTTGATGGTTTTTATGAATCTATAGTGGAGGAAGAGAAGTTTGAATACCATAACTATAAATCAAAGAAAGGAGTGGCAGAGTTAAAGGATGGCGGTTTGAAACGGTATTTTTCGATACCGCAGGATGGATATCAGCGGCAGATTCCAGACAAGACCATCAATCCTGATGCTTTAAACATTTCTTATTATTATGAGCGTGTCGTTAATAACCAATATAACGGTCATTATAACGTTCAAACTCGTGATTTATATTTAGAAGCTTTTGGCCTTCCTATACTAGTTCACCGAGTTTTAATGTTGGATTGCCTGTCTAGGAAGAAAATGCCGACAAAAAGCAACACTGAATATCATTATTCAGGAATCCAATATAAGATTGTAAAAGAGTTAAATAGAATTTTAAATAATTCAATAAGAATAGATGAATAATCCAATAAAGATATTTCGAGAACTTCAGAATGTCTATCTGAAATACATTAACAGTGGACTCCCTTTCTCTCGTGAAGAATATACTAACGAGAGGAATGAGTTGATGAATGAGCCTGGTACCATTTGTCAACCTCCCATCATTGAACTCGTTCCTAAGTATCATGAGAAAGCAACTCTTAAGGAGTTTTGCCTTCGGGAAGGAGTGTCGTCAGAAATTAATGATTTTGTCAATACTGGTTTATTTGTCAACAACAAACATAGCGAGAGAAAGTTATACGACCATCAATATGATGCTTTGAGAGAAGCGTTTGTCTATAGAAAACACATGATAGTTACCACAGGTACTGGTTCTGGTAAAACAGAGTGTTTTCTACTTCCTGTTATTGCTGACTTAGTAACAGAGTCTGCTTCTTGGCAACAAGACCGTCCTAGAGCAATGCGTACAATGATACTATACCCATTGAATGCGCTTGCAGAAGACCAGATGATTCGATTGAGAAAAGCTCTTAACAGCAGAACAGAAGACAAGTCTGGAGCATTAGATTGGCTTGATGAGCACAGAAATCATCATAGGTTTTATTTCGGTCGATACACAGGTAGTACTCCTGTAAGTGGAACCAAAAAGAAGGCACAATCTAAATATTATGAGGAGAAGAAACAGCTCACCCAAGAATGGGAGGCCGCTAAGGAAGCTGCGAAAGAAAATTCTCCAGAATTGCTCTACCATGTACCGTGTATGGAATCTGATTCTGCAGAAATGTGGGATCGTTTCTCCATGCAGGATAATGCTCCAGATATAATGATTACCAATTACAGCATGTTAAATGTAATACTTATGCGTGATTTGGAATCTGGCATTTTTGAAGATACAAAAAAATGGTTACAGCAAGACAAAAATAATGTATTTCATCTTGTTATTGATGAGTTGCATACTTATAGGGGAACAGCTGGTACAGAAGTTGCATATCTTATTCGAGTGTTGTTAGACAGACTTGGCTTGACACCCGAATCAAGTCAGGTTCAATTCCTTGCATCAAGTGCATCTATGGAGCAGAACGCTCAAACGGAGGATTATTTATGTGGATTCTTCGGCATTAGCAAAGAGACACTAAAGAATAAATTCGTAATACTTTCCAACCCTGAGCAGTCAATCATCCAACAACCTCAAAAGTCAATTCCTTGTAAGGAATTGGCAGACTATTCTATAAATACGTCTACTGATGAAGTGGAAAAGCAGAAACAGCTTTTCACGTCATTAGGTGTTTCTTCATTTAAGGAACTTACTGATAAGTATGAATTATTGGATTGGTTAAAATATTCCCTATCAACGGACTCTGGTGTTATCGCTAAAGATGTAGAGAAGATTGCAGTGAGAATGGATATTCCTGAAAGGTTAGGGAATGCAGTTGTCGAATCCATAGTTAAGATTATCTGTCAAAGTACAGAAAATGGAAATGTTATTGCCCCTTTACGCTCTCATTTCTTCTTCCGAAGCATAAACGGGCTGTGGGGTTGCTCTGACCCTAACTGCTCATGTACTGAATCTCAATATAATTTTGAGGGACGTACTATAGGGAAATTATATAAACGTCCAAGAACAGTATGTGATTGCGGAAAAAGGGTACTTGAAGTCCTGATTTGCGAAAACTGCGGAGAGGTCTTTCTTGGTGGCTACAAAATTATCAAAGATGGCAAATCATATTTAACCGTGGAAAAGCCTATCTCTGAGGCATTTTGTAACTATTGTGTGCTATGGAAAGGTGAAGGTGCGACAACAGAAGACGGGTGGTTCAAAGCGAATTACAATGAAGTAACCGGAGAATATTCTAAATCGCCTAATGGTGAATATTATGTATATGAACAAAGAAATGACTCTGATACTTGTTTTCCTCATAAGTGCCCACAGTGTGAGGTCGCATATAGAGTAAAAGACAAGAACAGTTTCACACCTGTTCGTCGTCATTCAGCCGGTCTCCAGAAAATCAACCAGATATTGGCAGACTCATTAATCAGAAGCATGAAGAATGAAAATGAAAGCAACACAAAAGTGGTTTTGTTTTCAGATAGTCGTCAATCTGCTGCAAAATTGTCTGCAGGAATTGAACTTGACCATTTTAGAGATGTTCTACGTTGGGCTATTCTAAATGCATTAAAAGGAGATAACAGCGCAGTCACATTCTTGAAAAGTATCCGAGGAAAAGGGGCGAGCATGACACCAGAGGAAGGATTGAAGTTGCGAGAATTAGCACAACAACAAGTCTATAATTCTATAGTTCAAAAAATCATGTTTGAAAACATGGGAATACTATTAGAAAAAGATAAAGTTGAGTTAGACAAATTCTTCAATAGTATTGACGCTCTACTTATCGATAATATTGAGGAAAATGTTTTTAAAACACTGCTTTCAATAGGTTCAAATCCTGCAGGTCCGATGCCATCAGTCGCAAATGATATGAATGCTGGTGTATGGTTCGATTTGTTTGATTTTGATAACAACAAAATTAAAGACGGTCTCGTAGGAGCAAAGAATACTTTCGCACAAAGAATAGTTCGACGAAACAAAACGGAGCAACTTATTAGCATATTCTCCAATAAGAACAATTCCTTTGAGGAACTAAAACTTGGCTATTTAGTTCCTACTGCATTGTGTCCTGACGTATATTTCAGAGAATTGGTAAGTTCTGTCATACGAATAATGGGGGAAAAGAGACGCATTAAAGACGTTTCAACAAAGTATGTTCATCGAGGTTTTCCATTGCAAGTTCGAAAATATATTAAGCATGTATGCCATATCCAAGGGCAAAAAGAACTTAATGAGAAACTAGATGAAATTAAAAACTTCTTGATTAATGGCGGTATTTTGGACAGAGACGAAGTTTTGCTCAACGGAGGAGGCTTGTCTTTCGTTAAATCTAATGAAGGGAGTGATTACTGGGAGTGTCCACGCTGTAAAACTATTCACATGCAACATTCTAATGGCGTCTGTGTAAATTGTATGTGCAAATTAGGAGACCCCAAGAAACTGTCAAAGGAGGATATAACCAATCCTAATGACTATTATCTTACATTGTTAAATTCAACAGAAGAAGCATATAGATTACATTGCGAAGAGTTGACTGGCCAAACAAACAAATCTGATTCCAGAAAACGGCAGAGACTATTTCAAGATATTTTTTTGAAGACAGAAAATGCCAAAATTGATGGAATAGATTTACTAAGTGTAACCACAACTATGGAAGCCGGTGTTGATATTGGCTCGTTATCAGCTGTAATGATGGGAAATGTTCCTCCTCAGCGTTTCAATTACCAGCAGCGAGTTGGTCGTGCTGGACGTAGAGGCAATCCTCTATCTTTAGCTATTACCGTTGCAAGAGGAAATAGTCATGATCTAACCCACTTTTTCGAAACAGAGCGTATGGTTTCTGATACGCCGAAGGATCCATACTTAGAAGTGAGAACTCGTGAGATTGCTGAAAGAATCATTTATAAGGAGATATTGTATCATGCTATTGGGTCATTCAAATCAGGAGGGAATGACAGCGTACATGGTAATTTTGGATCTATTTCTGAATGGTCTGCTAATATGCCAAAAGTCCAAGAATGGATAACAAATAACCCGCAAACAGTCCATCATGTTATCAATGTTGTTACTTGTGGCACAGAACTAACAGAGAAACAAAAGAAAGAAATATACGATTTTATCAATAGTAATCTTGTAGAAAAAATTACAGGAGTTGTAAATAGTGACGAATTTACGCAAGACAATCTTAGTGAAAGGCTTGCAAATGCAGGTATGCTTCCAATGTTCGGGTTCCCCACAAGAACTCGTAATCTTTATTTATCAGCCCCCAAGAAATTACCAGCAGAAGACGTTGTGTCACGCGACATGGATATGGCACTAAACTCATTTGCACCGGGTCACGAGATTGTAAAAGATAAAAAAGTATATAAGGCCGTTGGTGTTGTTGAGTATGAGTACAATACGGCACACATTGTCACACCAAAGTTCAATTCCTTGAATAAATACAAACAGCCTTTACACCGTTGCAAACATTGTGGATATTCGACAATAACATCCACAGAAGATGTTAAAAATTGTCCCGTTTGTGGTCAGGAAATGGAGAAAGTTAAAATCTGTTCCCCATTAGGCTTCTGTGTTGATTACTCTGTGGAACCAGAAGATTTTAATGGTAGTTTTGATTGGTATTCTCCAAATAGTGATATAAAACTTGACTGTGAAGAATCTCTTGCACCTTGTCCTAAAGTTCACAACCTCATAATGAGAAACAATCTCATTCCGTCTTCGGGGCTTGTCCATCTTGTTAATGACAATAATGGAGATTATTATAGAATGGGGTTAAATAGCGAAGGTATATATATATCAAGAGATGCTTATCCAGAAGAAATTGCAAACAATCTGAAGTTAGAATTTGAATCAAAATATGCATTCGTTTCATCAAAAACGACAGGTGTGCTTACATTGGGTATAGACAAAGTGCCAAACAATATCTGTCTAATTCCAATAAACGAATTTAATGATAATAGTTTCGCAGTTCGTGCAGCATTCCTTTCTTGGGGATTTCTTGCTCGAAAGGCGGTTTCAAGTTATTTGGATATTGACTCGTCAGAACTAACTGTAGGTTATTATATTTCGCCCAAAACTCAAAAAGCAGAGATATTCTTTGTTGAACGGCTTGAAAACGGTGCGGGATATTGTAACTTCCTTTCTGGTAGAAAATACAAGGAGATTCCATTAAAGGCTATTATAGCACCGCTAGTTGAAGGAGGCAACATATATAAACAACTTGCAGAAACTAATCATAGTCGTGAATGTGTTTCTTCATGTTATGATTGCATCAGAGATTACTCCAATCAGCAATATCATAATCTATTAGACTGGAGATTAGGCTTAGATATTGCAAGACTTGCAGACGATCCTCATTCAAAAATAGACTTCACAGTTTCATATTGGAGGGAATATGTTAATATTACACTCTTTAACATTTTGAAACAACAAGGTTTCTCTGTTGAGTCGAAGAACGATACGCTTTTGGCAAAAGATAAAGAAGGAAATATGATGTGTCTAATTCATCCTCTTTGGTCGAAACAATATATCTCTAAGATTGTAGGGGCAATGCCTGCAAATACAAAGCCGCTCTCAGTGTTTGAGTTATCAAAATTAACAAAGTAGAAATGGAAGAAAAAGCAATTATACAGATTGATCTTAAAATCCGTGATCATTTAAAGAAAGGATTCAATGCGGTCAGCGGTAAGACATCGTTTGATCAGATTGAACAAATTCTTAAAAAGGGAGCATATACTTGTTATTTTCTGAAAAAATCAGAAAACAAGTATTTGTTCGTCATCCCTGTATCACAACTTGAAGGTCAAGTCGAATTTCTTGTTGAGTATAATGGGCAATACTTTGATATTATTACTAATAGAAAGGGCAAGGCCTCTCAATTTAATTCTTCGGTAAACATACCGAACCATGACTATTCTTTCTCAAAAAATTGCACTTTCAAATTCATTCAAAAGGATGAGGTTGAAATGGATTTTTCTGTACTTGTCGCATTACGAGAGTTGAATAGTCAATTGAGCAACCTTACTATAGAGTCAAAACAAGATTTTTCTACACAAAGAGAAATCTGGGCAAAATACATTAAGGCTAAGCAGTTACTAATCAACAAACTACAAGAGCCTATGCAGTGTGTCGGTTCTGCTGAAATATACCCAAATCCTGATGACATTACTGAGGAGCCTAACAAATATAAAATAGAAATAAATCTGCGTTCTGAAAAGGCAGATGAATATCGTCAGTTAGAAGAAACGCTTTCTGACAAATTACACATTGAGACTCATATTGACGCTAATGGTTCATGTTTCTTGACATTGGATGATATATTCAGAGGCTTAGATCCTGTTATCAAAAAGTACTATCAAGATTCGATTGTTAGAGAGAAAAAGATAAATTGTATTCTAGCCATCAGACCTTATCTAACATCGGAGACTTTACAGAACAAATATTCAAGATATATGGATATTGGATTAAATTCTGTAAATACTTATGTTCTGGAGGTTTCCAATTTAAAAGTTCCCGTATCACAGGCAGAAGATATTCTTAAAAATGAAGGGTATTACATGTCTGGTTGTGGAGTACATTTTGAAATATTGGATTATGATGATATTCTTTCAGAATCTATTTTAGACAAATGTTACGTTACAATTCAAGAAGACAAATATAAACCATCGAAAGCCTGGGATAAACCAGAAATCGTACTTCCTAAACCTAATGGAAATACTTTTTCACTTCACTACAGTAATGAGACAGATCCATCAAATCGTTCCGAAATGATGTATCAAACATTATGTTTTATCTATGGCAAAGAACATGTTAAAAGGGAAGCTTTTTATAAATTTTCATGCGTAGATAAGGATAAAAAGTTTTCAAGTTCATTTGGGCATGACGAATGGACTGAAATTTGTAAGGATTTGTTTGCCTTTGAAGATTGGCTTACTATTGGAGAATCAGTTGATGGAAAGACGATACATTTTGATTTCGAAACAAAAGAAGAGTTTCTTGAAAAATATAATTTGATAGATAAATCGAAGAGTTTTGCTATTAAGAAAAGTCCTTTGGATTCAGATTTTAAGTTTAAGGTAAATACCGCCATTATAAGCGAAAAATCATTGAAGCAACTTTTTGAAGAGAAACTAGAGAAATTATCTGGAGCAGAATTTGTCGTAGATAAATCCGATTATGACGGACGAACAGAGTATCAGTTTATTGGTAAATTGATACCCTCAGAATCTAATGCAGGCAAACTAGTTTTGTATATTCCTAATTATTTCAATGAAGATAAAGTAAGAGCAAAACAACTAATTAAGTTCTGGAAAAAGAATCCAAAATTCGGTTCGATTCATGCTGACCTACGTGGAGATGCAGCTAAAACCCAATGGCTTGATGCTGCGATGGACAAATTAGGAGATATAGATGGTTGGTCATTAAACAACAAACCAATTAACAAAGATATAAAAGACTTTATTTTCGACTCGTCAAAAGCAAAACCGATTGAATTATTGGAATCAAATGATATAGAGGAAATGCCGGAGTATCAAAACTTCGACAAAACCTCTATACTAAAATTGAATGAGTCACAAAAGAAATCAGTTCTTAGGGGTTTACTGGCTGATGACTTGTGTATGTTACAAGGCCCTCCTGGGACTGGCAAAACCACAGTCATTGCAGAACTTATCTGGCAACTTGTACGAACAGAACAAGATTCCAGAATCCTTCTTACTTCAGAAACGAACCTGGCAGTGGATAATGCTTTGGAGAAACTTATGAACGAGAAGAATATCAACCCATCTCTAGCTCGATATATTACCCTTATAAAGCCTATCAGATTTGGAAAAACTGAGAAGTTTGAGGAGGAGGGTAAAAGATATTCAATTGAAAGAATAGAAAAATGGGTGGATAATCTTGCTGAATTTGAAAGTGATTATGACAACGAAGGACTTGAAGACAACGAGGAGGAGGAAGAAGAGATAATTAATAACGACGAGAATGTTGTAAGCCTCTGGATGAATCGTATTGCCAATCGTCACCATGAGGATGAATTTAAGTATAACGACGTTCTGGCAGAATGGCGAAAGAATCTTTGTAGTCCAGACATGGACGCCAAAACTAGATTTAAGGATATGTACCTGAGACATGCTAATGTCATAGGAAGCACTTGTAGTTCAACAGGAAGTCCTGGATTTCAAAAGGACTATCTCTCCACATTTCTTGGACTCTCAAAAGAACAACTGGCTTCGGTACGTACATTAAACAACAAGCTTGGAGGTAAAGAATCCGATATCAACTACGAATTGATAGTACAAGCTCTGGCTAAATTGGACCTTGATGTTGAGCTGAGAACCCAGAATGACCTTCTGGCTCTTAAAGAAACTCTTCAGAAATTGTATACAGTAAAGTTTGATACTGTAATCATGGATGAAGCAAGTAAGGCTACGCCGCCAGAACTTCTACTGCCACTCTGTTATGCGCAGAAATCAATAATAATAGGGGATCACAGACAGCTGCCTCCTATGCTAAATGAGAAGAGCTTTAGAGAGGCTCTCCTCGACTTAAAAGATACTGACGCAACAAAATTGTCGGAAGAAATCGATCGAGAATTTGTTGAAACATCTCAATTCAAAAGGCTTATATTGAATCCAAATGTCTCACCAACTATCAAATCGACATTTAACCTACAATATAGAATGCATCAATATATTAACGATGTGATAAGCCAATTCTACGAGTCAGATGAATCAGGAGGACTAAAATGTGGATTAGATCCCACAAGAATGGATTCAAAAGATCTCTCTGATGTTCAAAGTCGCTATCACGGCTTCTCTTATCCTGGTTTTATATCTCCAGATATACATACTATTTGGATAGACGTAAATGAACCAGAAGAAAATGATGGTACATCAAAAGTAAACATTGCAGAGATTGAAGCTATTAAGAAAGTCCTTTCTTTGCTGAATAAAGCTGCTGGTTTTAATGATTTTATGGCACATTGGGATTATTACGCAGATAACGATTTTCGAAAAAAGGAAGAAAAAGAAATAGGTATTATTAGTTTCTATGGAAAGCAGGTCAAAAAGATGCAGGAATCCGTTAGACCTGTAGCTAGGGAATTGTCAATTCCTATAAGATTAAAGACTGTTGACAAATTCCAAGGAATGGAAAGGAATATTATCATTGTCTCTACTGTTAGAAGCAATAAAAATAAAAAACTAAATGGCTTTATTGCTACAAATAATGATGCGGGGTTTGCAAAATCTCCCGAGAGATTGAATGTTGCATTGTCTAGAGCAAGAAGATTGTTAATCGTTGTTGGCAACAAGTCTTTCTTCTCAGGAATTAAAGATAATGAAGGTAAATATCTCTACAGAAATGCCATTAACGAAATTGAAAAAAATGGTCTAGTTATTGATTATAATGATCTAAAGAAACTGTAAAATGAAATTTTTCAATTCAAAACTATATAATGAAGTTCGTATAGCCAAAAAGCCTACTGAGTTTTTCCTTGGATTCATCCAAAAGGAATGGAAATATTCTATGGCAGACTATACAGCAGATTGTATTGAGTCTATACCTCTAAGTATATTCGATAAAGCCGTATGTGGATTGCTCAATATTGAGAGTCAATTATCTTTTGCTCAAATTGGAGAGATTTTAGGTTTAAACATTGTTGACAACGAACAGGAAATGTTATATTGTGACCACGCCGAAGAAGAATTGCTGCAAAATTCTCTAGACGAAATGGTTGAATATAATATGATAGCAAGATCTATATTTGATTCATCATATTATCGCATAACAGAGCAAGGTAGAAAATACTTGGAAGAAGGGAAAAAACTTCGGACTCGGTCCAATGTAAGCTTCCGACTTTATTTCGACTGGACAACTGGGTTACATAAAGATGCAAAAAAAGTATTCGAGAAAATAGAAGAGGGAAAGGTCATCTCTGACGAAGCAACCCCTTCACTAACAGACGAATCCTTTTTGAAAACTTTCATGTATGAACAACAACCTACAATATACAACCAAGAAGGTAACAGTTTCTCAAATCTAAAGATAAAGAAGGTTCAGAATGTTGTATATTCGATTTCTGTAGGGTTGTTGTATGATTTCACGAATAGTTCTTACCGTCTTGTTGCCGCTGATGAAAATAGCAATATGGCATCTTTTTTCAATAAATCCATCGAATCAAATGAGGATATCTTTGATACCATACTCAAGGAATCATTGAATAAGTGTAAAAGAGTTTCGATTGAAAAGGGTATTGAGCAAAAAGAGTTTGAAGATGCTTCAATAATGCTTGCAAATAGCATTTCAGGAAAATCAGAATCAGATAGTCATGATTCGATAATAGAGTTTGATAAATCAAAGTCTCTATATGAAGTAGAATATTTCTGGACTCATCTTGATAGTATTGTTGATTCGAATGAGAACAGATTGTATTTTTTTGTTCCATATATTTCGAATGAGGTACTTCGATTAATTTGTGATTATTCACAAAGTGTTCAAGATAAGTACGTATATATTACATATAATGATTCAGAAAGTGAGATCGAGCTACTTATCGATAATGTGTTCTTTTTAAGAAAAAATAAAGAGAAATTCAATTTAGCATGTTATTGTTCTTCAAATCTCGTATTTGAATATGTCGATTATATCCATTCATTGGCATCAATCTCATTTGCAACAAGCGCCATAGTAAAAAAACAATCTTCATCTTTAAATATTGAAGAAGTTGACAAGTATTTTGCTGAAGCTATTTTGCCCAGGGCTATCAATTTCGTTGAATCAGAATTGGTTCCTCGTAATTTCTCTGGTAGAATAAAAGATATAGAGCGTGTTACATGGTATATGGACATGTTAGAACAATTTGGCTCTTGGCAAGATAAACTTGGATATACAGCGAAGATAGCTATTCTTAAGGTTAAACAAAACAAAATTTTAAGGAGCATAAAACATGAACACGAAGCCTCTTTAATAAATAAAATCCAGGAGATTTTGTTTGCCAATGATCTCGCAAAAATCAGGAAACTAGATAAAATATATTCATTGCGTAAGCAAATATACTCTATCCAATCAGAAGCTCTCGAAGATTATCAGAAAGTGAATACGTCTCTATCTGAACTGCAGAATGCTCTTGAAGAAAGAGAACGATTTATTAAAGATACATTAATCTCCAAATATTTCGTATTTGATACTAACATCTTTTTGTCAGACCCTCATATTCTTAGCAAGGTTAAATATTTAGATTATGTCATTCTTGCTGCAAGAGTTACAGAGGAACTGAACAAGCACAAGGTAAACAAGGATCAAAACATCGCAAAGAACGCACAAATGGCTATCAAACTCATTGGAAATGAGCGAAGAAAAGAAAACGGACATCTAATTTTTGAGAGAGCAAAGTTAGATTTACTTCCTAATGAATTTAGCAAGCGTGATGCGGATAATATGATTCTTGCTGTAGCATTAAATCATCAGAAAGAAAATATTTGTTTGGTAACATCAGATGAAGGCCTTCTCCAGAAGTCCTTACAAGTTGAAATACCATGTCTTTCTTTGGATGAATTTTATTCCTTTATTGAAAAGAGGGAAATAGAAAGGAAGAAAGATATTGAAGAATCAAAACGTAACCAACAGACGCAAAATAATAAAAATCGCAAATAACATTACTTCGCAATATGAGCAATAATGACAAAGTGAACTGGCCAGATGTCTTTCAGACGTTTATGGACGAAACAATTGTTCAAGCAAAAATAATTGAATATACAGGAAAGGGGTTTAGGGCTCTTGTTATGGGACTTGAAAGCTATCTTCCTAATATCCACAAGACAATGGGTATAGATAATCCTGAGGATATTGTGGGAATGGAGATACCTGTGTTTATCACAAAAATCATGCCGTTAAACAATACCATATCAGTTTCTTATAACAAGTCTAATGAGGAGCGTGCACAAGCAAAAGAAACTATAAAAACGATAGAAGTTGGCTCTATTTGGCAGGGCATTATCAAAAATGTGGCTTCCTATGGACTATTCGTTACGATTGCCCCAGGAGTGGACGGATTAATACATGTCAAAGAGGTATCTTGGAGTAAAGACTATGATTTCGCGAAACGATATCACATTGGAGATGAAATCTCAGTTAAGGTTATCGAAATCAAAGGAGATAGGATCTCTCTTAGTCATAAGCAACTTCTCGAAAATCCTTGGGAAACTTTAGATCCCAAATATAAAGAAGGTGTTCTAGTCAAGGGGATTGTGCGGCAGCTTGCAGATTATGGCGCTTTTGTAGAAATTGAACCTGGAGTAGAAGCCCTCTTACATAAAACCGAAATTGATTGGTTCGACGTGGATAATATTAGAGACATATTTGCAATTGGCGATATAGTAGAAGCTGTTATTGTTAACCTTGATAGAGGCAAGCATAAGATGGCTGTTTCGACAAAAGTGTTGAAAGAAGATCCCTGGGCTGATGTTGAGACCAATTATCCTGTAGGTTCAGTTCATACTGGAATTATTAAGAGTATCGTAAATTATGGAGTTTTTATCAGTATTAGTCCAGGAATAGAAGGATTATTACATTCTACAGAATTGATTGCAATTAATGGGACTTTTAAAAAGGAAAATTATCACAAAGGTGATCAAGTGAAAATTCAAATCAAATATATAGATAAAGATAATAGACAATTGAACTTTTCATTGTATCAGCAAGTCCCAGTACCAGAAAAGAAAAGAAGACCTCGCATTAAAGATTACAGGAAATAAAACTTTTGATTATAGTCACTATACTCAAAATAGTAAGAGCACGGTAGCCTCCTTGCTCTTATTTGTTTCTGTATTTGCCCAAAATTTGCAAGAAATCATTTTTTTTCATCTGTGAAGATAGGCTTCACTATTGCATTTTACCTTTGCACCGTTGAACTTAAAAAAGGATGCTTATGGGACTATTTGATTTTCTTCTATTCGGAGCTTTGATTAACAGCTTCAGAAACAACCACAGTAGTAACAGTAGTCATTCTGGTTTTTCTAATGGCAGCTATGACCGTAGTTATGACAGGGGGTATGATGATGGC
>JAEEGL016322218.1_pt1 | contig 27084 bp, 25 predicted proteins | sample 9134231 | NCBI WGS metagenome assembly JAEEGL01 (sample SAMN16246548, study PRJNA631951) | gut metagenome | biome: gut microbiome; feature: rumen; material: fiber-attached | host: Bos | place: Iran: Karaj | collected 2018-10 | reverse complement strand
GACTTCTTCTGCTTCGGTACTAACGACCTTACACAGATGACATTCGGCTTCTCAAGAGACGACGCAGGTAAGTTCCTCGATGCTTATTACGATAAGAAGATCTTCGAGGCTGATCCTTTTGCCAAGCTCGACCAGACCGGTGTCGGCAAGCTTATGAAGATGGCTATTGATTTGGGCAAGCCCGTTAATCCGAACCTCCATATCGGTATCTGCGGAGAGCACGGTGGAGATCCTTCATCCGTTGAGTTCTGCGATGCTATCGGCTTGGATTATGTATCTTGCTCACCTTTCAGAGTTCCGATCGCAAGACTTGCAGCAGCTCAGGCTGCCATTGCCCACAAGAAGTCTTGATCTTGTTGTTTAATTTCCTTAAAAGGAGCTGTCTCACCGGACAGCTCCTTTTTTTGTTCATTATTTTGCTTCATTGACCAAACTGTTGACCAAACGAGCCAATTGGTCAACACTTGAGTCAATATAGACCGTCTATTGACTTTTTTGTTGACCAAACACATCAGATGGTCAACACTTAGGTCAATAAGGAATTCACAAACTGTTTACCCCCATACCTCAGTTTTGGACTGTGGTAAGAACGTTATACAAAAAGCACCGCAGTCCAAGCTAATTATATAATTGACAATCCCTATTAAATCATTTATAACAATTGCGGTTTTTATTTATTATGAGAGGGTGTGTGAGTTATGGATTTTGGCGGCTTTTCCGTTAAGTTTTTTGAAGTAGCCGGACAGTATCTTTTCAGCATAAAGGGAACATCTTTGGCGCTCTTCTTTATGTTCGCGATAATCTTCATAGGTTATCTCATCGGAAAGATCGATGTTAAGGGAGTTTCCCTTGGTACTGCGGCAATCTTCATCGTAGCATTGGTATTCGGTCACTTTAAAGGTGTTCTGGTAGGTTACGAAGGTCACGAAGGCAGCATCGCCGGATGGGCTGAGAAGGTAGGCACTATAGACACCTGGTTCAAGATCATTCAGAACATTGGTCTTATCCTGTTCGTTACTTCTGTTGGTCTTATTGCAGGACCTACATTCTTCAAGAACCTCAAGAAGAACGCCAAGTCCTATATTCTGTTAGGTCTTCTTATCATCTTGTCGGGAAGCCTTGTAACTGCCCTTATAACCATCCTGGTTCCTAACATGACATCTGCTATGGCTGTAGGTCTTATGTCTGGTTCCCTTACAAGTACTCCTGCTTTTGCAGCTGCACAGGGTGCGCTTGAGGGAAGTGAATACTATAGTGAGATCGCTGTAGGTCACGCTGTTGCTTACCCGTTTGGCGTTATCGGCGTTGTTCTGTTCGTTCAGATCGTACCGAGACTTCTGAAGGCTAATATGGATCACGAGAGATCCCTCCTTGCTCCCGTAGGTGATTATGACGGTGAGAAGGCTATCTCAACCAAGCTCTTTACTCTCGATAAGTTCGGCTGCGGAGCTTTTGCTCTTACAGTTATGGTAGGACTTATTTTGGGAAGCATCACGATCCCTCTTCCGGGCGGTTCTTCCTTCAGCCTCGGTGCTACCGGCGGTCCTCTTATCATGGGTTTGATCTTCGGTCACTTCGGCCACATCGGTCATCTTTCACTCAAGGTTAAGGAGCACCTGCTTTCCATCTTCCAGGAGTTCGGTCTTGTATTGTTCCTTATCGGTGCCGGTATCGAAGGCGGTGCCGCATTCGTAGATACACTCAAGGTTTACGGCGGACTTCTTTTCCTGTGGGGCGCTCTTATCACGATCGTTCCGCTGTTCGCAGGATTCCTTTTCGCGAAGTTTGTTCTCAAGCTCAGCTTGCTTAATAACTTAGGTTCCATCACGGGCGGTATGACAAGTACACCTGCTCTCGGTGCTTTGATCCAGTCCACGGGCACATCTAATGTAGCTTCCGCTTATGCTGCTACTTACCCGATAGCACTTGTAACTGTTGTTCTTGCATCGCAGTTCCTGACTTATATCCAGTAACCGGGACGGTACAAATGATTTAATTTTGCACCTCTTCCAATCGGAAGAGGTGTTATTATATTTACATGGAAACTATATATGGCGAACATTATGAGAAAATACTCTCGTTTATAGAGGTTCTCGAGACTGAGATAGCCCAGATGGAGACCAAGCTCGAGGCGGCTTACAAGATGAATATCATCGATCACACGATGACGCGCCTTAAGAGCGAAGAGAGCATAATAGAGAAGTGTTCCAAGAAGGGGATCAAACCTACCCCGTACAACATCGTTAATTATATTCACGACACCATAGGAGTGCGCATTATCTGCACTTTTATCGATGATGTTTACAAGGTTAGAGACGCTTTAAGAGGACTTAGTATTTTTAAGGTCGTCGAGGAGAAGGACTATATCTATAACGCCAAGCCCAATGGCTACAGGAGCTATCACATGATAGTCAAGAATGATGAGGGATACCTGGCGGAGATACAGATAAGGACTATATCGATGGATACGTGGGCGGCTCTTGAGCACGACATCAAATACAAGAAAGATATCAAAGCCAATAAGGAGCTTATTACGGCTGAACTTAAAAGATGTGCGGACGAGCTTGCTTCCACCGATGTCTCCATGCAGACGATACGTAATATGATTTTTGGAGAAATCTGATATGAAGGTTTTACTTGCGGAAGATACGAGAGATCTTAACCGTGCCGTAAGTGTGCTGCTGACCCGCGAAGGATACGAGGTTGACTCGGCATACGACGGGATAGAGGCTTACGATTTTGCACTTAAGAACGGATACGATGTTATCGTTCTGGACATAATGATGCCGGGAATGGACGGCATCTCGTTACTTAAAGAACTTCGCAACAAGAAGATAATGACACCTGTTATGATGCTTACTGCGAAAGCGGACGTCGATGACCGCGTTGCAGGTCTTGACGCCGGCGCTGACGATTATCTGCCGAAGCCCTTCGCGATGAAGGAGCTTCTTGCAAGGGTAAGAGCACTCATAAGAAGAGGCGGGGACTACACATCCGATGTCATCAAGTTCGCAGACCTGACTCTAAATGGAAGCGACCTGACACTTTCCTCGGGAAATACCGTGCGCCTGTCCATCAAAGAGTACGAGCTCATGCGCGAACTCATGGCTAACGCTGGCGCATCGCTTACCACGGAGTCTCTCATCGAGCGCGTCTGGAAGAACGAGGAAGGCGCGGGCGAAGACACGGTGTGGCTCTACATCGCCTACCTTAAAAACAAGTTAAGAGCAGTGGCATCCCCTGTTGCCATCCTTGGCGAAAAGGGAGGCAGCTTCACACTTTACACATGAATAACAGAACGATCGAGAAACTAAGACGGCGCTTTATCGCTATCTCGATGGTAGCGTTGTTTCTCGCTATGTTCTTCATCGGCGGTTCCATATGGATCGCGAACTTTGTTGCGACGAGGAATGCGATAAGGTCATATCTCGATTCAATAGTGGATGAGGAAGGAAACCGTTTAAGACCAGATCTTGAAGAGACTTATGATGAGAATATTCCTTTTGATGAACTCATGCTTGCGAACATGAGGGATACTTCAGGATTCTGGGTTATTAATTATGATATTTATGGAACGCCTATCCGTATAAGCGGCGTTTACAACAGAGCAAGAGAACAGCAGCTTGTTCAGACGAGTATGGAGATCGATACATCGAATCCGGGTTATGGTCATTCGGGAGAGATCTTCTATAAGAGTGTTGATACACCGGACGGTCTCGTTGTGGCATTCATGGATGCTGCCGCGGAAACGAATGCCCTTGCGAGGCTTCTGTATATAACCTTTGTTGTATGTTTATCGGGACTTGCCGTGACTTACATTTTGGTAGTTCACTTTTCGCATATGGTAGTTGCTTCGGAAGTGGAGAATGCCGAGAAGCAGAAGGACTTCATAACGAATGCGAGCCACGAACTTAAGACTCCGCTTGCGGTAATCCGGGCCAATACCGAGATGAGTCAGATGATTAACGGGGAAGATGAGTGGAGTGAATCCACCATGAAGCAGATCGATCATATGAACGGTCTAATTCAGAATCTGGTTATGATATCAAAGGCTCAGGAAATCGAAGATAAGACGGACTTGTCGATAATTGATGTGTCGTCTGTTGTTGAAGGTACGGTAAAGACTTTCGAATCAGTCGCTGCAAAGGAAGAACTGACTCTTACCACCAATATAGTTCCTGAGGCCAAAATGAAAGCAGATGCAAGCAAGATAATGCAGCTTACGACATTGCTTGTTGATAATGCGATCAAATACTGTGATGATGGCGGCACGGTTAAGGTGGAATTGGCACAGCCGAAGAAAGGCTCGGTCAGGCTTACCGTTATCAACAGTTACAAAGACGGCGCGAATGTTGACTATAATAAGTTCTTCGAACGTTTCTACAGAGAAGATAAATCACATAACATAGACAAGGGCGGATACGGTATCGGATTGTCGATAGCGGATAATCTGTGCCGCCAATATAACGGAAGTATAAAAGCTTTATGGAAGAACGGAGAGATATCATTCGTCTGCCTTCTTAACTAAATCTTTATAGATTTTTGATACCGCCTCGAATATAATCAACTTAAGTATTTTTTACAAAATACTGATTTTTATGGGTGGAGGATATAAACATGAAGTTAAGAAAAATGACTGCTGCAGTCCTTTCTGTCTCGATGCTCGCATCTTTAAGCGGTTGTGCATTATTTGATAAGGATGACGAGGCCGTACTCGCTGTTGCAGATGACTATGCTTCCGCAGTTGCCAAGGTTAAGGTTGGTGATATTATTGACCTTCTTGTTGACGGAGATGAAGTTGAGGATTCACTTAATGATCTGGTTACAACAGATGCAGGACTTTATGGTGAGGACTATGAGGCTATCTGCAACGCTATCGCCAGCACACTTTCTTATGAGATCGATGAGGAGTCTGTAGAGTCTTCAAAGAAGAATGCTGAAGCAAGTGTAAATGTTACTTATACTCTCGTTGATTACGACGCAGTATATGAGGATATTACAAACGATGGCGGCGATGTTGATGCTTTCGTTGATGCATTAAAGAGTGACGATGCAGATACGCAGGATATCTCTATTACTCTCGAGCTTGTTCTTGAGGATGACGAATGGCTTGTAGAGGATAAGAACGGTAAGGACATCCAGAAGGTTTATGCATTCTATGTTGATGCATTCGATCTTACTTTCGCACCTGCTCTCGCTGAGTATGTTGATGATGTAATTTGGTATTACGCTGATGGCAGTACTTATACAAATGAGAATACGATCGAGCTTGATATCATCCCTACATCAGGTGAGGGCGAGGAGATCACATGGGAGTTCTATTACGAGTACTACCGTGATGGTCAGCTTATTTACACAAGTGATACTTGCTATGATCAGGGCTATTGGATTGAAGCTTATTATGGTCCCGGTTATGATCCTGCTGCAGAGCTTGGCGCTAACAGCTGTCTCGTTGCAGGCGACTACCGCTGCATAATCTATGATCTTACAGGCAATGTTCTTGCTGACTCGACATGTACTGTCATTAACGAGGATTTTGCAGCAGGTATGTCAATGAATGATGCTATCGACCATCTTGAGTGGTACTATTCCGACAATGGTGTTTATGTGAACTATGATGAGATCGAGCTTGATATCATCACAACAGATAACGGTTCTTATGTTCCGTTTACATTCTATTATGAGTACTACATTGACGGTGAGCTTGTATTCACAAGCGGTGAGTGTGAGGATCAGGGCCATTGGATCGAGGCTTATTATGGTCCCTACTATGATGACAATGCTCAGGTAGACGACAATGGCAACCTCATTCCGGGTGAGTACAGATGCGTAATGTACGATATGGACGGCAATGTTATTGCTGATGATACATGTACAGTTCGTACTAACTGATAACATCTGAAATCTTAAAAATACTGAGAAGCTCCGGGTTCACCGGAGCTTCTTCGTATAAATGGACATTTATTAAATATTCCTTTATAATATGCTTTAACGATTTACAAAATGTAATTCGAACGGAGGTTTTATATGAAAGTAGATTTAAGAAAATTGACAGCTTCAGCTTTGTCAGTTGCTATGATCGCTTCCCTTTCAGGATGCGCTATGCTCGATAAGGCCGATGATGCTGTCCTCGACGCAGCTGATGATTATGCATCCGCAGTTACGAAGTTTAACGCGAGCGATATCCTCGAGCTTGTAAATGAGCCGAGTGATGACTTCTCCGAGGGCCTCGAGGGCTTTATGGATCATTCAACAGATTCATATGGTGCTGACTACGATGCAATTTGTGCTGCTATCGAGGGAACATTCTCTTATGAGATCGATGAAGAGTCTGTTGAGTCTTCTAAGAAGAATGGTACGGGCAGCGTAGATATTACATTCAGTTACGTTGACTACCAGGCTGTTTATGACAGTGTTGTTGCTGAAGGCGGCGATGTTGATGCTTTCGTTTCTGCATTGGGAAGCGGCGACAAGAAGGAAGTAACACAGACAGTTGATTTTGTTCTCGTTGATGATGCATGGCTCGTTGATGATGAGGAAGGCGAGGGCGTTCAGGAACTTTATCAGTTCTACCTTGATGCTTTTGATTTCCAGTTCTCAGCTCCTTTGGCTGATCTCGTAGACTACACAGAGTGGTGGTACTCCGAGGATGGAATCTACTATGATACATACACAATCGAGCTCGATATAATCCCTACAGCTGAGGGACAGGAAGTTGAGTGGGAATTCTACTATGAGATCTACCTCGATGGTGAACTCGTATATACAAGTGATACATGCACAGACCAGGGTGCTTGGATCGAGTCCTACTATGGCACATCTTATAACCCTTCAGCAGAGACAACATCTGACGGCTGCCTCGTTGAGGGTACATACGAGTGTATCGTTTATGATACAAACGGAACAGTTCTTGCTGATTCTTCCTGCGAAGTTATCAATGGTACTTCAACATCCACAACAGTGCCTGTAACAAGCGGAGACCTTGCTGAGGCTTGGGACGCAGGTATTGACGAGTACTGGTATTCTTACTCTGACGGTACAGGATACGGTATGGGTTCCGGTGATTATACAACTGATGAGACTATCATCGAGTTCACATGTTCTGTAATCGATGAGGATACATTTGCATATATGCCTGTTTACTACGAGGTATATTACTCTGCAGATGGAAACACAGATAATGCTGAGTGCGTTTATTCCGCTACAATTACTCCTAAGGAGTATACAAACGGATTCTTCTATGAGTTCCAGTATGTTGATGATTCAGGTCTCGATGCAGGTACTTACTTCATCGTAGGTGCAACTGATGAGAATGCAGAAGATGCTCTGTTCAGTGTAACTGCTGAGGTAACTTGATAAGTTACAGTCAGTTAATTTGACACTTATGAGGCTCCGGGCTAACTGCCCGGAGCTTTTTAATATATAATTACTTTATGGCTCAAAACGGGAAGTTAAAACTAATAATAGCCGATGTAGCTGCCGTCGTTCTTTTGACGGCAGCCGGAATTTTCATATACAAGAAGGCAATAAAGGGCACAGGATCTGATAAAAACGCAGATGAGACCGGTCCGTCAGGTGTTGCGGTGTTGGAGACACTCGAATCTTTACCGGCGGCAGATGTCCCTGACGAGACTTCCGCAGGAGAGGCCGCGGATGACTATTCCTCATATCCTCTGTCGACTCCGGCTGACTGTCAGGCTGTAATTAATCAGTACGCTTCCGACCATGGGATTGATCCTTCTTCATATCCCGCCGATATTGTCAGTCTTTTGGTAAATAACCATAATACTTTGGATTTTGTTCTCCATTATCCGGAGAATGCAGGAACACAAGATTCTCCTGAGTATCCGGGCTCAGTAGATGTTTCTCAGGATTACAGTTCTTTAAGGATGCCCGCATACTATCAATACGATATAAGGTGGGGATATAAATCCTACGGCGGAAGTGTTATGGGAATTACGGGCGGCGGACCTACTGCACTGTCGATGGCGGCATCTTATCTTCTTAATAACAGTGACATGAACCCCGCATGGATGGCAGCTTACGCCGAGAATAACGGATTTATGATCGATGGCGGCACCGACTGGATGCTTATGACTGAGGGCGCTATCGGCCTTGGAATAGATGTTACCCCGATATCGGCAGATCAGGAAAGAGTGGACCGTAATCTTGATGTAGGGAATATAGTAATGTGTCTTATGGGTCCGGGCGACTTTACCGATACTGTTCAGTTTGTGATCATTGTAGGCAGGACAGACGGCGGCTATGAGATAAGAGATCCGGGCAGCCCTGAAAGAACAGCTGTAGCTTGGAACTTTGATACGTTGGCTTCCCAGATGACGGGATGCTGGATCATGAGAGTCCTTTAATCAATAAGTAACAGGGATTCCTTTTCCGGAAGTCCGGCAGTAAAAGCTGTAAGAGCCGCACATTTATTGGCATATTCCAATGCGGCCTTCATATCCATTCCTCTATCAACAGCACATACGAACGAAGCAAGCATTGTGTCACCGGCGCCTATCGTACTTACTACTTCGCCTTTTATTCCATCCGCATGATAAAACTCATCTCTTCTTGTGAGAAGATATGCTCCATTCGAACCTGCAGAGACGAGCACGTTAACGGCTCCCTCATCCTGAAGAATCTTCGCCGCCTTAAGTATCTCTTCTTTGGAAGAATTCTCTGTAAGTGAAGTGCCTGTGAGTGCGGATAATTCGGCTACATTAGGCTTAATAAGGAAGGGATTAAGAGGCAGGCACTTCCTGAGCGCTTCCCCCTCACAATCGATTATCAGCCTTAAGCCGGGTTCGTTCTTTAAAGCAGACGACGCGATCTTATAATAAGTATCGGCATCAAGATTAGAAGGCATAGAACCTGATATGAACAGCGTGTCGTAATCAAGTCCCGATAAAAGCGAGATAAGACGGTCAACGTCATCGTTTCCCACAGAAGGCCCCGAGCCGTTTATCTCGGTCTCGTTTCCAAATCCGTCCGTTATCTTAAGGTTTATCCTGGTGCTCCCCGGAACATCAATAAAGGCTGTCTTAATGCCTTCATCCTCGACATCCCTGATAATCTCGTTCCCTGTAAAAGAAGCAGTGAATCCGGACGCATACACATCGGTGCCTGTTAGCCTGTGAAGTATCTTCGCGACATTGATTCCTTTGCCTCCAACCTCGTACGACTCACTTACAAGGCGGTTGACGGCAGGGGAGCCGTCTTCGTTAAAGACGAGTTTCTTACCTTCGGCAAGTCTGCCGTAGTGGTCTATCGAAGGATTAAGAGTTACTGTCAGGTACATAGATGTCTTCTTCTTTTAAGTCAGAAAGTCTTACTGCAAGTGCGCACTCTATCCTTTTTCGAAAAAGTCTGCAGCCGTAGTCGTAGATCTCTTTTATGTCGCCGCCTGCGTGGTAGGCATTGGCAGCACAGCCGCCGGAGCAGTAGAGCTTGGCCCAGCAGTCTTTGCAGCCTTCACGTGTGTAGCAGTTGACCTGTGCGAACTCGTGGCTCGTGTTCTTGCCCTCCTCGGTAAGACCGTTAAAGATGTCGCCGAGCTTGAACTTCTCGTCGCCGACGAACTGGTGGCAGGGATAAAGATCGCCCCAGGGGGTTACTGCGACATATTCGGTTCCGGCACCGCAGCCCGATATCCTCTTGTAGATACAAGGACCGCAGGTGAGGTCGAGCATATAGTGGTAGAAAGTAAAACCATTGCCTTCCTTGTTGCGCTTTATCATCTCGCGCGCAAGCTCCTCGTACTGCTCCATGAGCACGGGCAGGTCTTCCTCAGTGAGGAAAGAGGGGGAATCCGGAGAGGTAACTACCGGCTCCATCGACAGCTCCTTGAAGCCTAAGTCTGCCATATGCTTGATGTCGTTAAGGAAGTCGGTATTAAAGTGCGTGTATGTGCCGCGCATGTAATAGCTCTTATTGCCCCTTCTTTTAACGAACTCCTGGAACTTGGGCACGATAACATCGTAAGAGCCGTTGCCCTTCATATCGACGCGGAAGCGGTCATTTACCTCCTTGCGTCCGTCGAGACTCAAGACTACGTTATGCATCTCATCGTTACAAAAATCAATTACGTCGTCATTTATGTTGACGCCGTTGGTTGTGAGCGTAAACCTTATGTTCTTGCCCGCATCCTTCTCGACAGAGCGGCCGTATTTTACAAGCTCCTTAACGACTTCCCAGTTCATAAGAGGCTCGCCGCCGAAGAAGTCGATATCAAGATTCTTGTGGTAACCCGAGTTCTCGATAAGAAAATCGATCGCGCGCTTTCCAGTCTCGAGGCTCATGAGACCTCTTTGTCCGTGGAACTTGCCCTGCGCCGCGAAGCAGTAGGAACAGTTGAGGTTGCAGGTGTGTGCGACATGAAGGCAGAGCGCCTTAAGGAACCACCTTCTCTTTTTAAGATCTACCGCGATGCCCTCGTACTTATCCTCTGCGAAAAGCTTTCCTGCGTCCTTGAGTGACTTTATATCTTCAAGACACTCGTCCACATCCTCAGGTGTGACATTATGCTTCGGGCAGACTATAGAGATGATCTCATCTCTGTTATGTTCCTCGTAAAGCCCGATGATGTCGTATGCGACTTCATCTACCATGTGAACGGATCCCGAGAAAACATCGAGGACTATATTCTTATCATCAAACTTAAAACAGTGTATCAATTCTTTATCTCCATATGTTTGGACAGTAAAAAGGTCTCATAATTTACATTACGAGACCTCTTGCTCTGCTTTTTTACAGAAAATCCTGTTATCAGGACTTCTTCTCGCAAGCCTGGTTAGCAACGCCACAGGATGTCTTGCAAGCTGACTGGCAGGATGTCTGGCACTCGCCGCAGCCGCCTTCCTTAGCGGACTTTCCAAGATCGCGGGTGTTGATAGTAACAATTCTTGACATATCAAACTCCCCCTTATATTTAATCGAGAAGATTATACTTTGAAACTTCGGATTGTGTCAACCGCCACAACTCTGATGTCATTGCCACAAAAACACCTCATTATCATGTAAATTGTAATGACACTTTCTGTACAATTATGTAGTTATGCGGATTACTTGGAGTGATGAATCTGTTATAGGCAATAATTCTTGTGGGTGGTTAGCAAATGAGAAGATTGGATAAAGTATTAATAACTATAGGTATTTTATCGTTAGCAATTCTTTGTGTTTGCGAACTGTATATATTTATTAATCCGAGAAATCAGTGGGGATCATTTAGTCCCGAGGAGAAACAATACTCATATGACGGAAAGTATTACTCGATTCAAACAATTGAGCATAATGGGTTTAAGGGGAAAGTCATCGTTCGTCTGTACAGTTCTATTGATGATGAGTTGATATGTGAGCTTGAGCCATGTCGTTCATGGGATTATTGGGGTATGGTGTGGGAAAATGATAGATATGCATTTTGGATTCAATCCGGTGATATTGGTGTTTTTTGCATAGAATTAGTAAACGGTGAATGGATTGAGAATTGGAAACGTAAAGAACCGGATTATATAGAATCTAGATATGATGATTTCGAGCAGTTGGAATACTTTTCAAATGCTTGTTCCTTGGAACAATATTCATTTGACTTGACCTACTACCTGACTCAAGAATATGAGGATGGTAAGGTCAATATTCGTATTTACACTTCAATAGATGATGAATTGGTATTTGAACTCGAGCCTTTTAGTTCTACAGGGTATCACGGCACGGTCTGGGAATATGATAGAAACGCATTTTGGATTAAATCTGATGATATAGGAACTTTTTGCATAGAACTAGTTGATGGAGAATGGGTTGAAAATCGGGATCGTCAATTACCTGAGTATATACGTAGTATAGGGGAGACAATATCAGAATAAATATCAACCGCAGACTACCTTAAGCATCTTATAGGGAATAAGAGGGATGAGGTCTTCTGTTACTTTCTGTCCCGGAAGGATTACCGGGATTCCGGGCGGGTACTTGAAAGCATACTGGGCACTTACCATTCCTACAGAATCTTCCTTGGGGATAGTTACAGTTTGCGACAAAACCGCTTCCTTCATGGGCATGGATAAGCTCTCTTTACGCGACGGGAAAGGATTAACATAATTTCTGTCGACGCTTCCTGTGAGCCCGGAGTCTATCTTGATGAGAATATCCTTGAGTTTTGTTAGAGTGGCTTCGTTATCACCGATGCCGGTCATGGCGATTATGTGCGTATCGAATGCGGCCTCGATCTCGATTCCGTTCTCGCGGAGGAGAGAAGAGAGTTTTATGCCGCTTATCACACCGCTTGTCAGTATTACTATTTTCGAAGGGTCGACTGAAGGATAATCGAACAGAACAAGGTGTCCTAATCTGTCTTTGAGAGCCTCTCTGCAGATAATCAGCGACTTGACCCAGTTATCCGTTATCCCGGGGTTATTCTTCAGATCCTCGACCACCCGGCATATACCGGACATAAGAAGATAGGAGGGACTCGATGATTCGAAGATATCCATGTAGTGACGCACGTGTCCCATATCTATCCGGTCAGAGTAGTTGAGAAGTATAGCCGTCTGCGTGGGCGCGTGGAGAGTCTTGTGGATACTCTTGATGACGATATCTGCCTGCGATGATGGCGGGAAGACTCCGTTAAGGCCCAGGTGAGCGCCATGAGCTTCATCCACTATCAGACAGGCGCCGTGTTTCACCGTAATTTCACTTATCGTGCTTATATCGCTTACAACGCCTTCGTATGTGGGCGATGTGACGATGACGGCCTTTATTGAAGGATCTTCCTCGAGTGCCGAAGCAACAGACGCAGGATCGATAGACAGGCAGAAAGGGAACCCGGGATCGGTCATAGGATCGAGCACCTTAAAGTCCGCCCCCGATAATTCGAGTGCGTGCCAGACTGATAAATGGCAGTTGGATGCAACGAGCACTTTGCCGTACAAGGACGCTGACATAACAGCTGCGAGAATGGGTGCGGTAGCTCCGTTAACCGATAAAACGGCACCTTGTGCTCCCCAAAGACCTGCTGCGTCTTCCTCAAGCTTCTCGAGAACTCCCGTGGGACAGTGAAGGTTATCGAAGCCTTCGATCTCGGTAAGATCATCCGCGTAATACGAAGGCACCAGTTGGGGATTTCCTTTGTGCCCCGGCATATGCATCCGCGTCATGTTGCTGTCCTGATATTTTTTAAGTCTGTCGTTAAGTGAATCCATGAATCTCCTTCAAAAGAAACCCCGCCGTTAAGAAGTTAAGCGGCGGGGAAAAGAAATGGAGTATAAAGAAAGAATTATTTGGGTTCTATTACTGTGAAGCTGTAGTTAGCAACAGTATCAGCATTCTCATAAACAGTTGTCTGAAGATCGATAGCTGTCTTCAGGATCAATGTGTAAGGAGAAAGGTTACCGCTCAATGCTGCAACTTCAGTTGCATAGCTTATTGCCTGTGCCTCATCGTCAGAAAGGAGCATATACTGTGAAACAAGATAGAGGCTTCTTACGCCGATCTGCATGTGAACAAGCTTGGGATTGATGGAATAAGAGTTCTTGGCAGCTGTATCGGGAGTTGCCGAGATACGTGTTGAGAAGGAAAGTCCGAGTGCTGATGCGGCACTTGTGCTTGATGCTTCCTTAACGAGGAAGTAAGGCTTACCTTCGATACCGACCTTACCTACATCATGGAACAGACCGATGATGATAGCTGACTCCTCATCAAGCTGGGGCATGATCGTATCCTTTATTCTCAAAAGCTGCTTTGTAACAGCAACGCTTCTGATAAGAAGACCTTTCTCGATAGCCAAAGGTCCCTCGAGCTCTGCGGGAGCAGAAAGCCAGTTTGTTCTGTTCTCAAGGAAGTCGATGAAGTGATCAAATTCAGTCTTTCTCTTAACGACTGCAGCCTTAAGCTGGTTGTAAAGCTCGTCAACATTACTTGCAGTAACATCTACCATAGGCATAATTCCTGCACCGCCCTTAGGAGCAGATGCAACACCTGTAGCTGCGGCGGAAACGGCAGCTGCTTCAGCAGGAACTGCTACTCCGCTTGTATCTGAACTTTCAGCAAAATTGAATTTACACTTGGGACATCTGATAGCCTGGTTGGCAATTACCATTCCGCAATCGGGACATTTTTTCATACGATAGGGCCTCCATTCCGTTTGTTAATCGTCGTGGCTTTATCATACAACTTATAAAAGAAATTTTCAATTTTATCGGGCCGTATTGTGTAGTTTTAACAAACAGTTTATATTTGCCGGATCGGTGTTATCAGCGGCTCTTTTTGAACCCGTTGATGTACCTTTTTAAAGAGAACTTCATCGGGAAATACTGCATCTTTCCGGTGCTGTGAGCTTTAAGCACCATGGCCACTTCTTCTTCGGATACGCGCTCGTTTCTGTTCATCATGTAGTTCCTGGTTCCGGGTGCCTCATAGAAGTAGCGGTAGTGGGCAGCGTACGCATCTCCCAATCCCAGAACATGTCCGAACTCGTGTGCGGCTATGCGCATGAATGAACTCTCGGATCTGAATACTCTAAGATTCATATGTATGTTGCCCGGGTTTTTAAGCGACCAGTTAAGCATGAATGACTCCGGGTGCATTGCGCACCTTAGAGGTCCCCATCCCCATCGCCACCAGCGGCTCATGACATAACTCGTGCCCGTAAGCTTTGCAGGCAATACATTTACATGAGGTCTTTTGTCTTTTAACCCGCATTCGATAAGTTCGACGTCAAACCCGGGTTCAGACCAGTATTTACGGATTCCTTCAAGCACGATCCCGGCATAAGTCTTGTCGCTTCTGTCCGGTTTCTGCCTTAAATCGTCGTGAAAGGCTATATATGCGGTGATCTTCATGTCACGCACTGTGACGGGAAGAGACCTTGATGAATAGACGTCTTTTGAACCCATAGTGAGATTGTAGCACACAGCCATTATTACAGTATGGTTAAAAAGCTTTTCGAGTGCTGTTTTGAGGGAATGTTTTAAACTAAAATAACGGTATGAGTGAGATTACTAAGACAAAGGCTCCAAGAAGGATGAGAAGAAGACAGGGAGGATTCTCCTTGCCGATGACTATCATCTGCCTTGCTTTTGTTGTCGTTGTAGTTATGTGTGCAACCAAGTACTACGACGTAAGGATGTCCCGCATCAGACTTGAACAGGAGAAGGCTAACCTCGAGGCACAGAAGGCGGCTCTCGAAGACCGCAATAACAATATCCTTGCAAGGGGTGTAGCCGGACGTGATGCCGATTATGTTGAGAATGTGGCAAGATCACAACTCGACATGGTTTATCCCGGCGAGATCATCTTCAGAACAACGGGCGATTAATCCGTCATCTTTATCTGAAATCTTTCAAAATCAACTTTCTCAGGGTACTGCTCGTCAAAGAACACGGTTATGTGAAAAGCCGCGAATTCGTGCGTGTTCTTCTTCATCCACATGGGAACGGGCACATCCATCTCACGGCACAGGATAACGAGGGCTTCGCTTAGCTCCCTCGAAAAGCTGACATCAGGATTCTCGTATCTTATCTCGTGGATCTTGAGCAGTCTGTTGCCTGTAAATGTGCGTCCTTCAAGTACCATTTTGGCCTCACTTTCAATTTTGCCTATATTTTGCCACTTTTTCTTAATAAACAAAAATTATTGGGTGTTAATATATGGTTGTTATCAATAATGTTCCTTAACTTCATAACACCCTCCTTTAAGGCACGAACAACCCCTCGTTCGTGCCTCACTATTTTCCCTGAAAAATCAATATAATCAAATGTCCCATTAATAGTTCATACATTGGGTTAATATGTACCCTGTGGAGGTCATTATATGATTGATTATATTATTTTGGCACTTATATTAGTTCTTATTATTATAGGTATTATCAATATTGTTATGGTCCGTAAGGCTGGTGAAGCCGATACTGACGAATCGGATCAGGAGATGTTCGACGCGGTCATTGATAAGCTCGATGAGAGTAAGGAAGCCGTTAAGGTCATCTCAGGCCAGTTCGAGCTCATGTCCAAGAACCAGTATTCCCAGAACAGGAATATGCAGGATACTATCGCCGGTACTCTTAAGCAGAGCCGTGAGGACCAGGCTGCGAGACTTGAAAGTCTTACGAGATCCCAGAATACTTCATTTATAGAATTCCGTAAGGAGATGAATGAGAGTGCCGACCGTCAGAACAAGACTTTGCTCGATGTCCAGAAGACTACGAACGAGTCGATAAACAAACTCTCGGCTGATGTATCCAAGGTCTTGCAGGAGTCGATACGTGCGATGACTGAATCTAATGAGAAGAAGCTTGATGAGATAAGGGGCACCGTAAACGAGAAGCTCGATAAGACCTTGAACGAGAGGCTCGATACGAACTTTAAGCAGGTCGGTGAGCAGATGAACAATCTGTATAAGAGTCTTGGTGAACTTCAGCAGTTATCAGCCGGAGTAACCAGTCTGAACCGTACCATAAGTAATGTTAAGACGAGAGGAAACTGGGGTGAGGTCCAGCTTGGACGCATACTCGAGCAGACTCTTGCGGCCGGCCAGTACGAGGTCAATGTCGTGACCAAGAGAGGTTCTTCGGACCGTGTCGAATTCGCGATAAGGCTTCCCCGTGACAGGGAAGACGGGAAAGATCTCTGTCTTCTTCCGATTGACGCGAAGTTCCCTGCGGATATCTATAACAGGATCGCCGAGGCTGCCAACAATGCTGATGAAGCGGCTTTGAAGGAGGCGCGCGCTGAACTTAAGGACAGGATAAAGAATGAAGCGGGCAAGATAAGCGATAAGTATCTTGATCCGCCGAATACATCCGATTATGCGATTATGTATCTTCCCACCGAGGGCCTTTATGCAGAGGTCTTGATGATCAACGGGCTGTCAGAAGAGTGCCAGAAGAAGAAAGTAATGATCGCGGGCCCGACCACCATTATGGCTTTACTTAATACCATATCTGTCGGGTTCAGACAGATGGCTATAAATCAGAAGAGTGAAGAGATCCGTAAGGTACTCGAGGCGACGAAGGCTCAGATCGATAAGCTTGAGAAGGCTGCCGAGGATGCCCAGAAGAAGATGGATACCGCATATAAGGCTACTGAGGAGATCCAGAACCGAACCAGGATCATGAGGAAGAAGATGAAGGGCATTGCCACCATTGATTCTGAGGAGTCTGACAGGATACTCGGCATAGATGCGCCCGATGATTTTGACCTCGGGATCGATGAGGTATAAATCTTAAATCTTTTATGGTATTATAGTCCACAGTTCGTACCATGTGAGCTGTGGCCGGGATCGGGTCTCGTGCAATTCGATCCCGTGAACCCTGTCAGGTCCGGAAGGAAGCAGCAGTAAGCGGATTTTCGTTTGTGCCGCGAGGGTGCCTGCCCGGCTGCAGTTCAGATGATACGAGCTTTTTGATTTACGGGGGATGAACATGGAATACCAGGCTCTTTACAGACAGTTCAGACCGAGAAACTTCGATGAGATCGTTGAGCAGAAGGCTGCTGTTGCGACCCTTCGCAAGACCGTTCTTACGGGGAAGATAGGCCATGCCTACCTTTTCTGCGGACAGAGGGGTACAGGTAAGACCTCTATCGCGAGAGTTTTTGCAAGAGCTATCAACTGTGAGAATCCCGTAAACGGCAATCCCTGTAATGAGTGTCCCACGTGTAAGGGCATTCTTGACGGATCCCTTATGGATGTTATCGAGATCGATGCCGCGTCGAACAGAAGTATAGACAACATAAGAAGCATCTGTGAGGAAGTAAGTTACGCTCCGTCACGTGCGAAGTATAAGGTCTATATAATCGACGAGGTCCATATGATAACGGCGGAGGCCTTTAACGCCCTCTTAAAGACTTTGGAGGAGCCGCCTGCACACGCCGTATTCCTTTTCGCGACTACTGAACCTCATGCTATCCCGCCCACGATCCTGTCGAGGTGCCAGAGGTTTGATTTCAGAAGAATATCAACGAATGCCATCAAGAGCAGACTGGCTTACATTTGCAAGGAAGAGAAGATAAAGGCGCAGGAGGATGCACTTGATCTCATCGCATCGATGAGTGACGGCGCCATGAGAGATGCGATTTCCTTCCTTGATCAGGCGTCAGCCATGGCATCAGGGCTTACCATCACTCCCGAGTCTATCGAGGAGATGACAGGTACCGTAAATATCGACTTTATCGCTGATTTTGCCCAGATCCTCATCAATGGAAGATTTGATCAGCTACCGGGAAAGTGCAAGGAATTGTCTGACAGCGGTAGAGATTTTATACAGTTTACTTTGGACCTTGCAGATTATTTCAGAAATCTGCTGGTATTAAGAGTGGTTCCCGATCCTTCGCAGCTTGTTACTGCTTCGGCGAAGACTCTAAAGAGGATGTATGAGACCGCGAATATGACGAATTCACAGACTTTGGTCGGATTTGTGTCATCATTCTCGAAGATAGTTTCAGATCTTAAGTGGTCGCCTTCCGTAAGAACAAGTTTTGAGATCGCCATGATGAGACTGTGCGGAAGAAAGGTTAGGATGGAGGAAGCTCCCCTTGTCATTCCTGATTTTGAGAAGCTTCAGGCTAAGGCCGCGAAGAGTATTTCTGAACAGGAAAGCGCTCCCGTCACCTCTCCTGTGGCAGAATCCGAAGAGGAAAAACCGGACGGGGAGCAAGCTCAAGAGAAAGCTGAGGCGGCAGAGGAGCCTGTTACTTCAACTCTTGAAGATATGAAGGCGAGTCTTGATGCGCTTACAAAGAAGCCGTCAGTGTTCTCGAAGGGCGGTATTCCTCCTATAGCAAGAGGTCTGGCAGATTCCGAAGAGAAGAAGGAGCCTGAGAAGACTTCCGAACCTGTGAAAGAGGAAGAACCCAAAACTGAAGAGCCTAAAGCGGAAGAGCCCAAGACAGAAGAACCGAAGGAAGAGGAGAAGCCCGCGGCTACCCCGGAGCCTGCGACTCCTGTTCCCGATGCGCCCGTGGCTCCCGCTGTTGAAGAGCCCATAGATGAAGAAGATAAGCCCATGGAGAATCAGATCGGACTTTTCTTTGATGACAATGATGCAGGCAAGGCCCCGAAGGTTGGCATATTTGCTAATCTGTCGGACTCGGTTCTTGATGATATCTCGATAGATGATTTAAAGCTCGGTGAGGAGACTTCCGAAAGTGATAAGGAGGAAGAGTACTCCTCTGTGATCGAGGAGGATGATGATCTCCAGGCACCGACCGGTAGGATCGGAGAGACCAGAAGAAGTGCACTTTCCACTGCCGTGGATCAGTCACCTATCGTCAGGGCAAAGAAGAGTGTTGAGGAATCCGATCCCCGTAAGATCTGGCTTGAGATAAGAACGGAAGTATATGAGTCCGATAAAGATCTCGGGCTTGTGCTTGAAAAAGCCGCTCTTAATATCCTGGGCGAGGGAGCTTATATTACGATTAACAGTGATAACACTGATGATGCAAGGGAACTCGGGAAAGACCAGGGTTTTAAGAGAGTGTGTTCCATGATCAAGGGCAGAATCCCAGGCATTGTTCATGTCTTCTCATGCACCCCGAGACAGTTTGCAAATATGCAAAAGAAGTATGCCGAGGAACAAAAGAAGAAGGAGACTCCTGTTATAGACTTTGCAGGCGGTGCCTCCGATCCGGCAGCGGACTTTATAAAAGGTCTTGGTGAAGCCGGACTCAACACTGAGATACACTTCGGTGATCAGTAATGGAGCGCTTGCTTGATCTTATAAAAACAACATACAAAGATAAGAAGGCCAATACGATAATATTGGCCCTTTATCTGTCTTTCATTCTTATAACCAATATCGTTGCAAGCAAGTACTTCTGTATGCCGTATCTTGTGTTAGGATCAATCCTTTTGATTGCCCTTTCACTTACCATATCGCCCTTGCTTATATCGCTGTTTTCTAAGATTACGGTTGATGATAAAAACAGATTTAAGAAACTTTCCGGATGGAAGCTTAAGCTTCTGTTTTACGGTGTTCCGTTGGCTGTATTGCTTATTACATACATAGCATACTATCCCGGCGGATTCGGTAATGATGCATTGGCCCAGTTGGAGCAGTATGTCGACGGCAGATATTCTGACTGGCACCCTGCGCTGCAGACGTTGATGTTCATCTATGTTCCCATCAAGTTAACCGAAGGATGGATAGGCTCGATAATCCTGTTTCAGGCTGTTTACTTCGCACTTGCTTTGGGATACGGTTTTGAAACCGTATATAAGTACGCAGGCCGTAAATATACCGTGGCCTGTATGCTGTACATTCTTTTAAATCCTCTTTTGGGATTTGCTCTTAATGCGTGGAAGGATGTTGCTTTTGCTATCGGCGTGATACTTCTAATGGCTTATTCTCTGAACATATACATGACCAAGGGACAGTGGATAAAGAAGATTCCAAACTTGATTGTATTCGTGACCGTCTTTACGCTCACGAACATATTCAGACATAATGCGGTGCTGTTCACGGTTCCGCTGCTGATAGCTTTGTTTTTCCTGATTCCGAAGAAACAGTTCGTTGCTTTGATACTGTCGGTAATCGCTTTGTTTGCCGTGATCAAAGGTCCTTTCTATTCGCTTATCGGTGTTGAGAATCCGCCGAGACGACAGGTCGAGACTGTGGGTCTTCCGTTAACTGTCATAGGTGATGCAGTCACATATACACCGGAGCTTCTCGATGAGGACATTCTCGAATTTGCTTACAATTTTGCTCCGCGTGAAGCGTGGGACGAGTACTATGTGTCGGGAAACTTCAACTCCATTAAGTGGGTTCAGGAAGCGCGTCTCGACGCTATAGAGGAGTACGATACATCCTTAATAGTTGATATGATGGCAAGGTGCTTTAATGAGTCGCCTGAAGTAAGTGCCGCGGCTGTTGTAAGACTTACGGAAGGCATATATACAGTTACCAATCCGCACTATACGGATGTGACACCCTTTGTAGTGGATAACTATTTTGCTATCCCGAAGATTCCGGATAAATCTCCGATGCTTAGTTTCTTCTACGCTTACCACAGTTTGATAGAGGATTTCTTTCCCCATATCTTTCTTTATTTGGGTGTTGCCGTTTTGATTGTTATAATCACCATGTTATCCAAGTGCAGATTAAGCTCACTTAAGGATTGGAAAAAGATCCTTTTCGCTTTGCCTGTGCTGACGTATAACTTCGGTACTGCGTTATTGCTCACGGGCTTTAACGACTGCCCGAGATTTTTCAGTTACACGGTATTTATCGTGCCGCTGATACTGATCTTCTTCTTAAGGAAAGAGGAAACCGTTAAGTGAAAAAAGTATTGATAATAGGTGCGGGCCCTGCGGGTCTTACGGCAGCATATGAGCTGCTTACAAAGTCGGATGAGTACGAGGTCGTTGTCCTCGAGGAATCCGACTGCTTTGGAGGCATCTCCAAGACCGTTAACTACAAGGGAAACCGCATGGATATGGGCGGTCACCGCTTCTTCTCCAAAGCCCCCGAGGTAAACGAGTGGTGGGAGAAGATGATGCCTTTGCAGGGAGCCCCCTCGAAAGATGATGTCATGCTAGGCCGCGAGGTTCCTCTTGCAAGCAACGGCCCTGATCCGTCCTCAGAAGATGTGGTTATGTTGACAAGGCACAGGGTGTCGCGCATTTTCTTTGACGGTAAGTTCTACGACTACCCGATTTCACTCAAGTTCCAGACATTCAAGAACATGGGACTTGTGAACACATTTAAGTGCGGATTCAGCTATCTTGGTGCAATGATGCACAAACTCCCCGAGGATAACCTCGAGAACTTCTATATCAATTCGTTCGGAAGAAAGCTCTACTCCATGTTCTTCGAATATTACACGGAGAATCTGTGGGGACGGCACCCGAGCGAGATTGATGCCTCGTGGGGCGCTCAGAGGACAAAAGGTCTTTCCATCGGAGGTATATTGAAAGATGTCTTCGGCAAGATCTTCCATGTGTCTAACAGGAAGGTGAACACTTCTCTTATTGAGCAGTTTAAGTATCCGAAGTTAGGCCCCGGAGAACTTTGGGATGTGACGGCAAGCCGCGTATGCGAACTTGGTGGAACGATAATCAAAGGCGCCAAGGTAACAAAGCTTCAAAAGGAAGGCAATAAGATCGTATCTCTTACCTATGAGAAGGACGGTCAGGAGGTCGTGTGTGAAGGTGACTGCTTCATCTCTTCGATGCCGATAAAAGATCTTGTGGGAGGAATGAATGATGTTCCTTCCGAACCTGCGAGAATAGCGGCGGGTCTTCCTTACCGCGATTACATGACGCTTGGTGTGCTTGTTAAGAAGCTTAACCTTGAGAACAAGACAAAGCTTAAGACAGTCGGTAATATCGTTCCCGACTGCTGGGTATATGTTCAGGACAGAAACGTAAAGATGGGCCGCTTCCAGATTTATAACAACTGGTCCCCGTATATGGTAAAGGACCTTGAGAATACGGTCTGGGTGGGGCTTGAATACTTCTGTAACGAAGGCGATGACTTCTGGAACATGACGGAAGATCAGTTCTCGAAGTTAGGTATCGATGAGATGCTTAAGATTGGTCTTATCTCAAGCCGTGACGATGTTCTTGATTCGCATATGGAGAAGGTAAAGAAGGCGTATCCCGCGTACTTTGATACCTATGAGGAAATAGATACGCTCATCTCATATCTTGATAAGATAGAGAATCTGTATCTGGTCGGAAGGAACGGACAGCACCGTTACAACAATCTCGATCATTCCATGATGACATCCTTCGAGGCTGTTAAGTGTATTATCACGGGCAATCCTGACAGGTCAGCTATCTGGAATGTTAACACAGAACAGGAGTATCACGAGGATTGTGATACAATGAAGCAGGAAAAAGAAAACCAATAACGGAGGAAATAAAAATGGCAAAAGGCTTTAAGGGAATGGGATTCCCCGGCGGTATGGGAAATATGGGAAACCTCATGGCGCAGGCACAGAAGATGCAAAGAGAGATCGAGAATGTTCAGGCTGAGATCAAGCTTTTACGCATTAACGGTACATCAGGCGGAGATAAGGTTAAGCTCGTATTAGGCGGTGACCACAAGATCTATAATCTTGAGATTGCTCCTGAGGTTATCGATCCTGAGGATTCCGAGATGCTTGCAGATCTCATCACAGCTGCTTATAACCAGGCTAACGATGAGCTCGAGGCAACTTCTGCAGAGATGCTTAATAAGGTAACAGGCGGAGTTAAGATGCCTTTCTGATATGGCAAGATACTCACCATCTGTACAAAATCTGATATCAAAGCTCGGGAGTCTTCCCGGCATAGGAGGAAAGTCGGCCCAGAGGCTGGCTTTCCATATTTTATCTATGTCCAAAGAGGATGCGGATGCACTTACAGGTGCCATCACCGAGGCAAGACGCCTTACCAAAAGGTGCGGTGTGTGCCAGAACTTTACTGACAGTGACCCGTGCCCGATCTGTTCCGATCCCAAACGTGACAAGAGCGTGGTGTGCGTTGTCGAGTCTCCGCGCGATGTGTCCGCTTTCGAGAGGATGCATGAGTACAACGGGCTTTACCATGTGCTTCACGGAGTCTATAACCCCGTAGGCAACATGAGCATGAACGATATTACGCTTACGGAGCTTTTCGCGAGGCTTACGGAGCATACTGAGGTCAAGGAAGTTATCGTTGCGACTAACCAGACTGCTGAAGGAAATGCGACCGCGCTTTATATCTCGCGGCTTTTATCGCCGTCGGGCATTACGGTTACGAGGCTTGCTTCCGGACTTCCGATGGGATCCGACATCGAGTTCGCGGATGACCTTACGCTCGCGAGTGCTCTCAAGGGCAGAAAGCAGGTGGGTTCCTGATGGCTGACGAGGGAATGAGACTCGACAAGTTCCTTAAGGTCTCGAGGATAATTAAGCGCCGTCAGGTGGCAAACGATGTCTGCACGGCAGGCCGTGTTACGGTTAACGGCAGGGCGGCCAAGCCCTCGGTGAGGCTTAAGGAAGGCGACGAGGTCTATATCGAGTTCGGAAACGGTACCGTAGGCTTCAGGGTTTTAAGCCTTAAGCCCGTGATCAAGAAGGAAGACGCGGATTCACTTTACGAATTGCTCTGACGGCTGCCGGAAGGTTCATATTTATTTACAAATATCCCTTTATTATTTAAAATAAAGGGACTTTTCATTTATTGGAGGAAGATATGGGTAAGATTATCCTGACCGGCGACAGACCGACCGGAAGGCTTCACATCGGACACTATGTAGGTTCTTTAAGAAGGAGAGTGGAGCTTCAGAATTCCGGCGAGTACGAGAAGATTTTCATCATGATCGCCGACGCACAGGCATTGACAGACAATGTTGATAATCCCGAGAAGATAAGGGAGAACATAATCGAGGTAGCTTTGGACTACTTATCATGCGGAATCGATCCTGATAAGACCAACATTCTGATTCAGTCAGAGCTTTCCGAACTTACGGAGCTTACGTTCTACTACATGAACATGGTTACGGTCTCAAGACTTCAGAGAAATCCTACTGTTAAGTCAGAGATCCAGATGAGGAACTTCGAGGCTTCGATCCCCGTAGGATTCTTCTGCTATCCCATAAGCCAGACTGCCGACATCACGGCATTTAAGGCAACGACCGTCCCTGTCGGCGAGGACCAGCTTCCGATGCTCGAGCAGGCACAGGAGATAGTTCACAAGTTTAATGCGACATATAAAGAGGAGGTTCTTGTAAGACCTGAGGCGCTTCTGCCTTCTAACGAGGTTTGCTTGAGACTTCCGGGTACTGACGGCAAGGCCAAGATGAGCAAGTCATTAGGCAACTGCATCTACCTGTCCGATCCCGCAGATGTTATCAAGAAGAAGGTAATGGGAATGTTTACGGATCCCAATCACCTTCGTGTTGAAGATCCGGGTTCGCTTGAGGGCAATACGGTATTTACTTACCTCGACGCTTTCTGCAAGCCTGAGCACTTCGAGATGTTCGAGAACGAGCACAAGAGCCTCGACGAGATGAAGGAGCATTACCAGAGAGGCGGCTTAGGTGACGTTAAGGTAAAGAAGTTCCTCATTAATGTTCTCGAGGATGAACTCGCACCCATAAGAGCAAGAAGAGAAGAACTCCAGAAGGATATCCCTTATGTTGTTGACGTTCTCAAGAAGGGGACTGAGGCTGCACGTGTTGAGGCGGCAAAGACTTTGGCAGAGGTTAAGAATGCCATGAAGATCAACTACTTTGAGGATGAAGCACTGATCAAGTCGTGGCAGGATAAGTTCAACGGTTAATTCCTGACGTATCCAAACAAGAGAGGAACTCGAATATGGATTATACGGCACAGTACGAAGAGCTTAACAAGATCATTGAAGAATCGAAGCATATCGTCTTCTTCGGAGGAGCAGGTGTTTCCACCGAGAGCGGAATACCGGACTTCAGGTCTAAGGACGGTCTTTATAACCAGCACGACGTAAGATTCGATGCCTACACTCCCGAGTATCTTCTCTCGATCGACTGCCTCATGGATGAGCCTAAGGTTTTCTACGAGTTTTACAGGCAGAAGTTAAACGGCGAAGGAATAGAGCCTAATGCCGCTCACATCAAGCTTGCGAAGATGGAGAAAGCCGGCAAATTAGACGGCGTCATAACACAGAACATAGACGGACTTCATCAGAAAGCGGGAAGCGTCAACGTTCAGGAGGTGCACGGCTCAACTCTTCGCAATTACTGCGCAAGATGCCACAAGAAGTATCCTTCGGACTATATCTTCAAGTGTGAGGAGCAGATCCCCAAGTGTAAGATCTGCGGCGGTCTCATAAGACCGGAGGTCACTTTGTACGGAGAGAGCCTTCCTCACGATGCATGGCAGGAATCACAGAAACTCGTTGCGAATGCGGACTGCCTCATAATAGGCGGAACCTCACTCGTTGTTAATCCTGCTGCATCACTTGCATATCTGTTCCGCGGCGAGAATCTCATTATCATCAACCGCGATGCGACTTCGGCAGACAGAATGGCAAGACTCGTTTTCCACGAGAATATATCGACTGTATTAGACAAGATAAAAATCTAAAGCAAAAGGAGAGGAATGATGTTTAATATCGGAATTATCGGCTGCGGCGCCATGGCAGCAAAGATGATCGAGAGCATAAGCGTGCTCGAGGATGTAAACGTGGTTGCGGTAGCTTCAAGAGAGAGAAGCAGAGCGGCAAAGTTCGTTAAGAAGTACTGCCCCGAGGCAAAGCCACTCGGCACTTACGAGCAGATGACACGCCAGAAGGACATCGACCTGGTTTACATCGCGACACCAAACACATTCCACTATGAGAATGCCATCATGTGCATCAAGAACCACCTTAATGTCCTTGTCGAAAAGCCTTTCGCCATGAGCCGCGAGGAAACCGACAGCATCTTCACGGAAGCAAAAAACAGAGGTGTGTTCGTATGCGAGGCCATGTGGACTTCATTCATGCCTCTTCACAAGAAGATGCTAAGCTGGATAGAAAGCGGCAAGATCGGTGCCGTAAGATACATTCAGTCCAACCTGGGATACAACGTTGAAGACAGGCCGAGGATCACGGATCCTTCTTTGGGCGGAGGAGCTTATCTTGATCTTGGTGTTTATCCCACAAACCTTGCGGTAAGTATTCTCGGCGAGAATCTCGATCCCGTATCTGCGTTTGCACATAAGTATTCAACCGGCGTAGAGAAGGACTTAAGTTATGTTCTTGAGATCCCTCATGACGGAGCAATGGCAGTCTCATTCGTAACGGTTGCATCCGTTACTGACAGGGACGGTTCTGTTATAGGCGAGAACGGATACATTAAGATCACAAACATAAACGATTACGAGAAGATCGAGCTTTATAACGATAAAAGTGAGCTCGTGGACTCTGCGGTAAGGGAAGGTCTTAATTCCTACGCTGTAGAGATCAAGGCCTGCATGGATGCCATAAGGAAAGGATTTATCCAGTGTCCCGAAATGCCCTGGCACAAGACGGCTGCGATCGCATCGATCAACGACCGCATCAGGAGAATGATCTGATAATGAACGATAACAAGAAAAGGTAGACTGATGCCGCAGTATTTTGAATCAGAACCCGTAACCCCTTCACAGAAGAGGACGATAGAATACAGAATAGACG
>JAEEGL011484546.1_pt1 | contig 27086 bp, 24 predicted proteins | sample 9134231 | NCBI WGS metagenome assembly JAEEGL01 (sample SAMN16246548, study PRJNA631951) | gut metagenome | biome: gut microbiome; feature: rumen; material: fiber-attached | host: Bos | place: Iran: Karaj | collected 2018-10 | reverse complement strand
GGTCCGCAAGCAGCAGGAGATGCAGGAGGAGCAGCAGGTGATGCTGAACCAGATCATGAACGCCATCTCCGAGTATGTGCAGGCCTACAACGCCGAGAAGCAGTACGCCCTCATCCTCACCACCTCCGGCGACATCCTCGCCACCCCCGTGGTGACCGGCAGCGCGGCCCTGGACATCACCGACGAGATCCTCGCCGGCCTGAACGCCGAATACGTCAAGACCAAGGCCGCCGAGACGAAGTAATTCGATGAAAGTCGCCATACTGTCCAGTTTCTACCCCTTGCGGGGAGGCATTTCCCAGTTCAACGCGAGCCTGCTCGCCGGACTGGGAAAGTTGCACGAAGTCAGGGCCTTCTCGTTCAAGCGGCAGTACCCTGACCTCCTCTTCCCGGGGAAGACGCAGTATGTGACTCCCGACGACGAGGCCGTACCGGTGGAGGCGGAAGCCCTGCTGGATACGGCCAATCCGTTCTCCTACGGCAAAACCGCCCGCGCCATCCGCGCCTGGGGACCGGACCTGCTCGTGATGAAGTACTGGATGTCGTGGTTCGCCCCGTCCCTGGGCTGGGTGGAACGCCACGTCGGCCCCCGCTGCAAGGTGGTGCCGGTGCTGGACAACGTCATCCCCCACGAGCCCCACTGGTTCGACAAACCCCTCACCCGCTGGTTCCTCCGCGGCTGCGACGGCTATGTGACGATGTCCCAAAGCGTGACGGACGACCTGCTGGAACTGGTTCCCGACGCGCGCTACGCCCTCCTTCCCCACCCGCTGTACTCGCATTTCGGGGAGCGGCTTCCACGGGAGGAAGCGGCGGCCCTGCTGGGCGTCGACCCGTCCCTGAAGACCCTCCTGTTCTTCGGCCTGATCCGGGACTACAAGGGCCTGGACATCCTCCTGGAGGCGTTCCGGGACCTTCCGGACGACTACCAACTCATCGTGGCCGGCGAGCCCTACGGTTCCTTCGACAAGTATCAGGCGATCATCGACGGCATCCCCGGGAAGGACCGCATCCACGTGTACCCCGACTATATCCGGGACTCCGAGGTGAAGAAGTTCTTCTCCGCCGCCGACGTGACCGTCCTCCCCTACCGCAGCGCCACCCAGAGCGGCATCAGTTCGGTCTCCTACCATTTCGAGGTGCCGATGATCGTCACCGACGTGGGCGGCCTGAAGGGCACCATCGGCGACCGCGGCACCGGCATCGTCGCCTCCGCGCCGGAACCCGGCGCCATCCGCCGCGAGATCCTTGCCTACTTCGCCGACCCCTCCGTCCGGGAGGGCTGCGTCGGCGCCATCCGCCGCGAGAAGGAGCGTCTCTCCTGGGACCGGTTCTGCGCGGACCTCACCGCCTTTGCGGAACAACTCTAAAGAAGCATCCTGAGCATGAAAAACCGAATCATCGCCCTCCTCTGGACCCTGGCCGCCCTGTCGGCGCCCGGGCTGTCCGCCCAGGACTACGTCGCTACCCCGGTCCAGGTCTCGCAGGAGAAAGTAAGGCTCAACGGAAAGGTATACCTGTCCCACGCCGTCAAGGAGCGCCAGACTCTTTTCGGCATCGCCAAGGCCTACGGGGTCACCGTGGACGACCTCTATGAGGCGAATCCGGAACTCCGCGAGAACGGCCTCAAGACCGACACGACCATCCTCGTCCCCCTCGCCGCCGGGACTTCCCCCGTCGTCGAAACGCAGGAGCCCGTAAAGGTCCAGGAGGCGCAGGAGTCCCGGTTCATCGAACATACGGTCATGTGGTATGAGGACCTGGACGACATCGCTGCCGAATACGGCGTGACGCCCCAGGAAATCATCGACGCCAACAAACTGCGGGGCCGCAAGGTGAACAAGCGGCAGGTCCTGAAGATTCCCGTGAAGGGAAAGGACGTGGCCGCCAATACGGCCGCTGCCGCCGAACCCCGGAAGGAGGTCGCCGTCGCCCCGCCGGACATCCCGGCCCTCTCCGACCCGGAGATCAAGGATCCCGAACTGGCGTCGACCGGCACCTACAAGCCCATTCCCGTGGAAAAGTTGAAAGTGGACAAGGTCAAGGAGAAGGAAGTCCTTCCGCCGGACATCCCGACCATCTCCGACCCGGAGATCAAGGATCCGGAAATGGTTGCCACAGGCACCTACAACCCCATCGAGGTGAATCCCCTGAAAGTGGATCCCGCCAAGGCGCTGGAAGGCAAGGAGGACGCTTCCGCCGATGCGGAGGAGTTCAAGGAAGATCCCGGCCTGTTCAACTGGTTCGCCGGCAAGGGCACCGTGCAGATGGCCCTGCTGCTTCCCTTCAACTCGAACAGCAACTCCTTCACCGAGTCCAACATGGACTTCTATTCCGGCGTCCTGATGGCCCTCCGCGCCCTCGCGGCGCAGGGGGTGAAGACGCACCTGAACGTATATGATTTCCAGGCCGGCGTCCCGTCGGCGCGGGAACTGTCCGGGAACGACTTCATCCTGGGCCCCGTTTCCAACCGCGACCTCGCGACCGTCCTCGAGACGGTGGGCGGGAAGGTGCCCGTCGTCTCCCCGCTCGACCAGCGGGCGATTTCCCTCGCCGACAGTTTCGCGGGATTCATCCAGGCTCCCGCCTCCGCCGAGAACCAGTACAGCGACCTCGCCTCCTGGGCCGCCCAGGAAGCGGGACGGCGCGACCGGATCATCCTCGTCACGGAGAAGGTATCCGGCAGTTCCGCTCCTGCAACCGGCGTCCGCAACGCCCTCGTGAACGGGGGTGTCTCCTTCGAGAGCGTGAGTTACACCCTCTCCGAAGGCCGTTCGCTGCCCGCCTCGCTGACGGCCCGCCTCACCAAGGAGGGCGTGAACCGCATCATCGTGGCGTCCGAGAAGGAGGCCTTCATCGGCGACGCGGTGCGCAACCTCGGCATCCTGCGCAGCAGGGGCTATGAAGTGGTGATGTACGCACCCTCCAGGGTCCGCACCTTCGACACGATCGACGGTGCCGACTACCACCAGAACAGCCTCCACATCTCGTCGGCCTATTTCGTGGACTATGACGACCCGCGGGTGAAGTCCTTCGTCCGCGCCTACCGCGCCCTCTACCGGACCGAACCCACCCAGTTCGCCTTCCAGGGCTACGACACCGCCCGCTACTTCGCCCTCATGTGCGCCAAGTACGGGAACCGGTGGACCGCCGCCCTCGGCCGCGAGGATGCGGCCGGCCTCCACACCGACTTCCATTTCATCGGCAACGGCCACGGTTCCTTCAAGAACACGGCCGTCCGCCGCATCGTCTACAACGCCGACTACTCGACCGAACTCGCAAAATAACATGGAACCCGTACGCTGCCTCATCCTGGGCGGAGGTCCCGCCGGATTCACCGCCGCCATTTACGCCTCCCGGGCGAACCTGTCTCCCGTCCTTTACGAGGGCATCCAGCCCGGCGGCCAACTGACCACCACGACCATCGTGGAGAACTTCCCGGGCTTTCCGGGAGGGATTGACGCCAACAACCTGATGGACGGCATGCGGGAGCAGGCCCGGAGTTTCGGGGCCGACATCCGCACCGGTACCGCCACGGAGGTCGACCTGTCCGCCCGGCCGTTCAAGGTTGTCATCGACGGGGAGAATGAGATCGCCGCAGACGCCCTCATCATCGCGACCGGCGCCACGGCCCGGTATCTCGGCCTTCCGTCCGAGGAGAAATACAAGGGCTCGGGCGTGTCGGCCTGCGCCACCTGCGACGGCTTCTTCTTCCGGAAGCGCACCGTCGCCGTGGTAGGCGGCGGGGACACCGCCTGCGAAGAGGCCCTGTACCTCGCCTCTCTCGCGAAAAAGGTATACATGATCGTCCGCCGCGACGTCTTCCGCGCCTCCCAGGCGATGCAGAAGAAGGTCTTCGCGACGGAGAACATCGAGGTCCTGTGGAACTGCAACACGCTGGAAGTGCTCGGCGACGGTTTCGGCGTCACCGGGGCGCGCCTCCTGCGCAAGGATGGCACTGTCTTTGATATCGACATCGACGGCTTCTTCCTCGCCATCGGCCACCATCCCAACTCGGAACTGTTCGCTCCCTGGGTGGAAACCGACCCGGCCGGGTACATCGTCACCGACGGAAAGTCCTCCCGCACCAGCGTGGAGGGCGTCTTTGCGGCCGGCGACGTCCAGGACCCCACCTACCGGCAGGCCGTCACGGCCGCCGCGTCGGGCTGCGCCGCCGCCCGCGATGCGGAGAAGTTCCTGCTGGAGATTTGAAACTTTTGACATGAAGATGCATTTCAGAACGATCGCCCTCACCGCCGCCGCCCTCGTGGCCCTGTCCGCCTGCAAGTCCGAATTCGAGACGCTGCTCTCGTCCAACGACGTGGACGCCAAGTACAAGGCCGCGATGGAACTGTTCAACAACAAGAAGTACCTCAAGGCCGGCCAGTTGTTCGAGTCGATGGCCGTCCTGACCAACGGCACCGAGCGCGACGATACGGTCCAGTTCTACTGGGGGCTTTCCAACTACCGGTACAAGGACTATTACACCGCCGAGTCCAACCTCGCGAAGTTCATCAACAACTATCCCCGGAGCCCCTTCAATGCCGAAGCCCGCTTCCTCCGCCTGGACTGCCTGTACCGCGCCACCTACCGCTGGGAACTGGACCAGGTCCCTACCCGAAACTGCCTCGCCGCCATTGCGGAGTACGAGATCGAGTTCCCGGACGATGCGACGCACGCCGAGGCCCTGAAGGCCATGAAGGACGACCTGCACGACCGGCTGGACCGGAAGGCCTTCGAGAACGCGCGCCTGTATTATAAGATGGAGGACTACATGGCCGCCCGCGTCGCCCTGCGCAACGTGCTCAAGGACAATGCCGACAACCGCTACCGCGAAGACGTCCTGTATTATACCGCGATGTCCTCGTACCATTACGCCCGCATGAGCGTGCAGGCCCGGCAGAAGGACCGCTACCTCACCTTCGTCGACGACTACCTGAACTTCGTGGGCGAGTATCCCGAGTCGGCGTACCGCCGCGAACTGGATGCGATGTACCGCCGCGCGCAGCGCGCCCTGGGCCGCTACGACGGCACCGACGAGGAACTGGAACTCAAGGCCAAGGACTTCGAGCGGGAACGCAAGGCCGCCGAGAAGGAATCGAAAAAAAATGAAACCCCGTCCAAATAAGTGGAGTATTATTAATTGGAACAACAAATTTTTGAGAGAAATGGACGCTAACAGCAAGAAGAAGATTCCGAACAACACCATTACGCGCGACATCAAGACCCTTGCCGCCCCCACGGGCAATATCTACGAATCCGTCGTCGTCCTGTACAAGCGGGCGAACCAGATCGCAGCCGCCGAGAAGAAGGAGCTGACCAAGAAGCTCGAGGACTTCCGCAACGACCGCGACACGATGGAGGAGGTGTTCGAGAACAAGGAGCAGATCGAGATTTCCAAGTACTACGAGCGCCAGCCCAAGCCGGACCTCGTGGCCATCGCCGAATTCGAGAACGGGGAGCTCTACTACCGCAAGGCCCAGAGCGAGAACCCGATCGACATCAAGGGCGAGTAATGCTCCGCTCCCTCCAAATCCGGAATTACGTACTGATCGACTCTCTGGAAATTGATTTTCCGGAGGGTCTCGTCATTATAACCGGGCAGACCGGCGCCGGCAAGTCCATCCTCGTGGGCGCGCTGGGACTCGTCCTCGGAGCCAAGGCCGATGCCTCCCTGGTGGGCGCGCACGGCGACACCTGTGTCGTGGAGGCCGAATTCTCCGTAGATGATAATGTCCGGGCTATCCTGGCCGACAATGATTTGGAGGACAGCGATATCCTTACCATCCGGCGGGTCGTGAACCGCTCCGGTCGCTCCCGCAGTTTCGTGGGAGACGAGCCCGTGTCCCTTCCCGTCCTGCAGGAACTGTCGGAAAGGCTCATCGACATCCACTCCCAGCACCAGACCCTCCGCCTGGGCGATCCCGCCTTCCGGATGGAGATGCTGGACCACTTTGCCGGGAACAAGGCGCGCCTCACTGAATGCCGCGAGGCCTGGACAGCCCTCCAGGATGCCCGCAAATCCCTTTCTGACATAACCGCCCGCCTAGAGCGCCTCTCCGCCGAAAAAGACTACAACGAAGCCGTCTTCAACAAATTGGACGATGCCCGGCTGCGGGAAGGAGAGCTGGAGGAGCTGGAAGCTGAACAGAAGCAGCTTGCGCACGCAGAAGAAGTAAAGGAACTGCTCAGCGCAGGGGAAGAGGCATTCTCCCCGTCCTGCGAGGAAGCGCCCTTGACTGCACGCCTTAAAGAAGCCGAAAAGTCGATCTCCCGCGCCGTGCGGTACATTCCTGCCCTGGAACCGCTGGTGAAGCGCCTCGAATCGGCCCGGCTGGAACTGGAGGACATCGCGGAGGAACTGGAAAGCGCCGAAGCGCGCATCGACATATCCCCCCAGCGGCTGGAGCAGGTGGAGGACCGGATGTCCCTCCTGTACGGACTGATGAAAAAACACGGCGTCCAGTCGGAGGCCGAACTCATCGCCGTCCGGGATGAGCTATCCCGGGCCCTCTTCGACTCCACTGCCCTGGAAGAAAGGAAGGCGGACCTGGAAAGAGCTGTCGTCGAGGCGGAAAAGGTTTATGGCAAGGCTGCCGAGACCCTGCATGCCACCCGTGAAAAAGCCGCTCCCGGTTTCGCTGCAGCCATCCTGGACTCGCTCCGATTCCTGGAACTGGACCGGGCCGTCTTCTCCGTCGAACTGGCGTCCAGTGCCGACGGCCCCACCGGCCGGGATGCCGTCCGCTTCCTGTTCTCCTCTACCGGCAAGCTGCCCCAGGACCTTTCCAAAGTGGCTTCCGGCGGCGAACTGTCCCGCATCATGCTCAGCCTCAAGGCCATGATGGCCCGCTATACATCCATGCCCACCCTCCTTTTCGACGAAATCGACACCGGTGTCTCCGGCAGTGCCGCCGACAGGATGGGCTCGATGATCTGCACGATGGGCGAAGACATGCAGGTATTCGCCATCACCCACCTCCCCCAGGTCGCCGCCAAGGGTCAGGCCCATTATCTGGTGACCAAGGAGGCCGACGTCACCGCTATCCGGCGGCTTTCTTCTGAGGAAAGGGTCCGGGAAATCGCCCGGCTGCTCAGCGGCTCCGTCATTACGGACGCGGCGGTCGCCAATGCCCGCGCCCTGCTTTCCTGATTTTGAATCGTTCAAGATTAATCCTATCTTTGCACCCTATGGCTACGCAAAGCAGCAATATGATGCCCACGCTGGACGAGTTCCGGACCCGTCTGCGCCGTCACGACCTCAAGGCCACCCGCCAGCGGCTGGCCGTGCACGAGGCCATGATGGCGCTCGGCCACGCGTCGGCGGACATGGTATCCGAAGAGATCGGCCGCAAAGGAACGGTGAAGGTGACCGTCGCCTCGGTGTATAACATCCTCTCCCAACTGGCGGACCTGAGGATCTACACCCGGCGCCTGAGTGCAAACAACAAGATGTACTTCGACATCAGCACCAACCGCCACGTCCACCTGTACGACCGGGAAAACCACCGCTACCGTGACGTTTTCGACGAAGAGCTGATGGACCTCGTGCAGTCGCACCTCAAACGGCGCAAGTTCAAGGGCTTCACCGTCGAAGACATCGACATCCAGCTCATCGCCCGTCCCACCCGTAAAGCGCGTTCGGTATGAGGAAGATCCTGCTCGCCATCCTTTCCCTTTCCTTATTGCTTTCCGGCTGCCGGAAGGATGATTTCGTCTCCTACTCCGGCATGGAGATGGGACAGGTCCGCAGCGGCTCCATCCTGACCGACGAAGGGGTGAAACTGATCATCGGCGGCAACTCCGAAAACTATGATATCCAGACCGACCGCCGCGTACTCTTCCGCTACCAGACGACTGAAATCGGCTCGGACGGATCCTATACCATTGACCTGCAGGAACTTTGGGAGACAACGGTTTCCGAACCGATTCCGGCCTCCGACCCTGTCGGCCTGGTCTCCGACGACCCCGTCCGGATCTTCGACGCCTGGTTCAGCGGCGGTTACCTCAACCTGACGGTCGCCTATGCCGGCATCGATCCGGCCCTGCACGCCTTCCCGCTCACCTTCGAAAACGACGGGAAACGCGCCGTCCTGCGCCTGTACCACGATGTCCAGGAAACCGTTCCGGCCGGCACCGAACTGAAGAAGGCCTGCCTGTGCTTCCCGATGGAAGCGGTCACCGCGACCTTCCCCGCCCCGGCGGACAAGTCCAAGACCGTCGTCATCCCCATCCTCCTCCAATGGCGCTGGTACGAGGATGACGACACCTCCCGCCAAACGGTCCTGCACGAAAAACAGGGCGGTTACCGGACCAAGCACTGACTTTTTTGACCCTCCCTATTGCGGGGAACGATTTTTTTCGTACCTTTGCAATCCCATACATGGTGGATGTAGTTCAGCTGGTAGAGCATCGGATTGTGGTTCCGAGTGTCGTGGGTTCGAGCCCCATCATCCACCCTCCAAGCGCCTCAGAAAGCATTCTGGGGCGCTTTTGTTTTCCGAAAAGGGCTGTTTTTGGAGCAGTTTGTGACGTTATCTGTGACAAAAATCTTCGCTTGTGGAAATCCGTCACAAAAGTTACGCTATATAATTAACTATTAACCATTTAAGGTATGCGTAACACATTTGACCTTACATTTTACTGCCGGAAGAGCAGAATGAACAAAAAAGGCCTTGCCCCCATCGAACTGGCAATCAGCATCAACGGTCAGAGGCACTTCATTAACCTCCCGATAACCATGAGTCCTGACGACTTCGAAAAGAAGCTCGTGGCCAAGAAAAACAACGAGGTTAAGGAGTACCTGGCAAACGTTGAAGAGAAGATCAAAGACTTCCAACTCCAGCGCATTTCCGCAGGACAGAATCCAACCGTCGAGCAGATTAAGGGATATGTCAAAAACGGCTTCTGCAACGATTATACCCTAGGTAAATTGTGGTTAGAGTTCTTCGAGGTGTTCCGGAAGAAAGGAACCACAACCAGAAATGAACGGAAATATGAGCTTGTGATGGAGACGTTCTTTACTTCTATCTTACCCAGGGAAACATTGGTTGGGCAGCTAAACCATATGCATATTGTTGCCTTTGAACGTCACCTGAAAACGCACTTTGCAGACTCCACCGCTGCGAACATGCTTTCCAAATTCAGAAGCGTTGTGCTCTTTGGAATTAACCTCGAACGGATTGAGAATGACCCCTTCAAGGGAATCCACATCAGTAAGAAGGCAAAAGAGGTTGAATTCCTGTCATCAGAGGAGGTAAACTGCATCAGGAAGAAGAGAATGCCAAACGAACGCCTCGAAAAAGTCAAGGATTTATTTCTGTTTCAATGCTTTACAGCATTGGCATATTGCGATATGGCTGCACTCGAACCCAAGGACTTCCAGCATAATCAGCTTGGTCAGATCTACATCGAGAAAGCACGGGCAAAAACGAAGGTCATGTTCTGCACCGTCCTGTTTGAAGATGCCGAAGCAATCGCGAAAAAGTACGATTACAGGCTTCCTGTCCTTTCCAACCAGAGGTACAACGGTTATTTGAAGGAAATCGCCGACCTTTGTAACATCGACAAGACCCTTCATTCCCACCTGGGTAGGCATACAGCTGGATGCTACCTTCTGAACAAGGGCCTCTCCATCGAAGTCGTGGCCAAGATTATGGGGCACACCAATACCAGGATGACTAGGCATTACGCGCATCTGGTTCGAGATACGGTATTCAGTTCGGTTGCGGCACTTGACAGATCGCAGTCTTCAGGACAATAAAAAAGGCGGCTCCTTGAAAAAAGGAGTCGCCTAAAAGTATTATTTTCTCAGCATAATGATGCAAGAACTGAACCTTATGCCGCAGTGGTTTCATCGGCCCCATAACGAGCCGCCTCTGCTTTTTCAGGGGCCATATCCTCAGAAAAAAGTCCTTCAGGCGTTGCCATAAAACGCTTAACGACTTCCTCAGGAACAAGGCTGCAACAGAAATCGGCAACTTCAATGCCGGCACCGACTATGCCGTATTTTGCGACCTGATTCACGAGGCCAACACCCCGTGCTACTATATTGGTCGCGACAAGAATAGGATCCACTCCAAGCTTCTTGGCCTCAGCCAGGAACCTGCGACTGTCGAGTAACTCATCAGCGCGCTGCATAAAGAGCGTCCAGAAGAGGTTCTTGTTTTCGAACTTCTTCGCGGCACAAAGCTCCAAGCATTTGAAGCGCACGTCACAGGTCTTTTCGACCTGGACCTTGTAAATACGATCTGCCATCCTTATGACGTCAGAAAGGTTCTTCATCTCCGTTTTCGTGTACGGACGGACATTCTTAACATTAACCGTTACATTTGCCGGAGTAACTTCCAGCGTTCCAGAATTCAAAGTAGCATGTATTTGTTTCATAAATAATAACAGGTTCTAAGGCTCACCCTCGCCCGGCCATAACGGAGACCGACACCGTTGTTATACTTAAATGCCGGATTGGTAAAGGCTCCGGCTAGCCTCAAAAGCTAGCGAGCAAGGAAATGCCCGCGTCGGGAAGTCCAACCCTTACTCCATGACCATCGTTATCTTGAAGTTGTTTTCGGTGGTCACATAGAAGCGGTCGTTACGGATGTCGGTGGTGATACACCGTGCGCCACAGTCCGAAATGATCTCAGAAAGGACCTTCGTGCTATTAATGCACGCAGCCTTCATACTCTTGTACTCTTGAGGAAACACCTGCTGTTCTTGAGCATCAGGTCGCTGAACAACAGTGAGGATGAAACAGGAAGATGAGGTATCTACACTGCTGAAGGTTTCCATCCACTCGGAAATATCCTCGTGAAGGTCATTCTGATTCACTTGAGTGGCATACTTTTTAATCATGTTGTTGTACTTGTTCATGTTTGCATGGGAACGCATCCCGTTGATGTTATAATTCTTCATAATCTATATACTGTCTTCGAGGTGACGGCCTCTGGCACTTATCGCGGCAGCTCATTCCGTTCCGATAGTCGTAGGTCATCGGCAACCTTATTCAACTCCGGATTTATGGTTCCGGTCAACCTTTTGTTTCTGGACTGGTTTAGGTCAGTACTTGCTCGGGGTTCTCTCAGACCCTGGCCACCTTGGCTTCAGGTCCCTCTATCTCTTGCTCCTCCCTGCTTTCCCGACTTGCTCCAGCCGATCACTTGTGGGCTCCAATCTCTCCCGGTGGTTTTTTGTGGTGCCACCAGCACCGCCGCGTTGTCAAAGAACTCTCGGTCGTTCAGGCTTGGTTGCCGTGAACTTCCGGGTGCAAAGATTGCACTTTTTCTTGAGCTAATCAACTGATTATCAACCACATAGATATACCATATAAACAAAAAAAACTATCGCTTTTCTACACCGAAAAACGATAGTCTATTATCAATTATCTGTACTCCTAGGAGAAATGTAACTATCCTAATGATCTACTTAGGTTTTGGTCCAAAAAGCACATCAGACATAGAGTTCAAAAGCAAGTATCCGTATTCATTTTCACGGATCGATAATTCAAGTGCACTTTTTTCGAAATAATCCTTGTTGCCCATGAAAATCGATCTAGCTGTACCTGGTTTATCAGTCACGCAGATGCCGCAACAGTTGGCCAGCTCAGCGACAAGGATACTCTCCTGGTCAGACAGGTATTTGACGTCGGAACGCTTGGAAAGCCCGAACGCCTGGAAAAATCGGACGAACATGTCATAGAACATCGCAGTCATGTTCTTCACGTTGCATGAGGGATGCTTGATTGGATAGTTATCCTGTGGGGCTGGGACATATAGCTTGGGCTCCCTAAACTGCTGGAAGTATCTGGACCTATCATCGGAGCAGCTAAAGGTATATAGATTATCAAGATATCCCATAAGCATATCGTCGGCAAGCACAGTCGAGGAATAAGTCTCATCTCCAATTTCCATTCTCGAGGGCAAGAACTTTTTCAAGTGAGGAGAGATGGTGGCCTCTTGGTAATTCAGATAAACGTAATCATAGATGAAGAGGAAAAGGACGTAAAACTTGTCAACGTCAAATCTCTCGCGATCCTCTTTGGGCAAATACCGATAGAACCCCATGATGATCTTCTTCGCTTGCTCCGAATCGAAGAAACCTCTAGGGATAGAATCCAGACGACCAAGAAGGTCTCGTTCCAACGCAGATGCAAGCCGTTCCTGAATCTTAGGATTCTCCAGATCGTTTCGTACCACCATTACCCTTGGCAACATCGGGAATAGCGTTATGTAATCGAAAGCGGAATCAATCAATGTCTTCACATATTCCAGCCTCGGATCCCATTCGACCTCGATATCATCATCAGGAGCTTTCTCACATATGAAAGCATATTTCACAAGGTCAAACTCTGTATGAGAAACCTTTATCTTTAATCCAGACAGTTCCTTCAATGCGGTCCTAATATCCTCTGGTAATTCTTCATGGGGAATCACTCTCTTTGAGGATTCCAACTTGCTTCCATCATCGATTTCTTCTGAAGATTCGGAATCGGACATCTCTTCTTCCACCACCGAATAGCTCTCTAGCGAAAGGAATGGCTCGTTAATCTGTTGACCTTTCCTAACAAGGCTCTCCACTGAGCAGAACATCAGGTAACTGTATGCCTGATCTTCCCTAATCCACGTACGCAGATTGCATGAGGCGAAATAATCCCCATACTCATTTAGTACGGTCGTAACGTATTTAGATTTCGCAGCTGGCTGGCTTGACTTACATAGTCCGAATAGACGAAGAGACTCATAGATCAATATCTTCTCGGCATTCGACCATTCTGATTTCCCCCTCTTCTTCAAACCGAACGAAAGGAAGAACTTGTGAAGCATGTCCACAAACAACGCGGAACAATTGGAATCAGAAGCATGTGGGTTTTGAACAGCACTGGACAGTTTAACCTTGGGGAGATTATAATTATCGAAGAGATACGCTTCACCATCTACCGAATCCTCGATATAAGGTTCATACTTTTTAACGGATGCGCAGACACGGAGAGGAGGGAAAAAATGCTTTTCGCGTATAGTTACAACTCCTTTCACATACATATCCAAGTTATGATGCAACTTGGCCTCCCTCATGGTCAACATGCAGTAATCATACACGAAAACGATCAGGTTCGTCAGTTTCTCAGGATTCAATCGTTCACGATCCTCATACTCGAAGTTCTCTATCTGGTCCCGTATAAAAGCATCCAACTTCTCATAGCTACACTTTCCTCTAAGCGCAGACTCCTTCCTCTCATTAAAATCCCTCGACACCAGCTCGACCAAGTCATTCCATTGCTCAACTTCTGCCAGCTTGGCTCCATCCCTAAATGGAAGCGACAGTAAGAGGAAAGATAGGCGGTATACTTTTTTATCCTCGATTTGTTCGGGAAGGAAATAGCCGCTGATCACATCTATATTAAGAAAGGAAGTGCGAATGAGATCAAAGATATAATCCAAATCACCCGGTGGAGTTAATGGCTCCACTGATTCAGTCTCTGTCCCCAATTCTGTAACTTGGGCATACGAGAGATTGCCATCACTCGCCATCAAATCCGGATCAAATCCGATGGTGTTTGTTCCCCTTAGCATGATACAATTAATATTACATCTGGTTATCCGTTTGTGAAGTTACAGCTATTCCGGCAGAACTCCAAATCATCTTCTATAACCCCATATTCCCACATATCTCCCGTATTTGTAAATTCTTCATTTTCAATCATTTAAATTTGTTTTTTCGATTATTTGTCCTTACCTTTGTACTAGGGATTTGGGGAGAATCTTTTTCTGGCATATTTTACATTCTATATATTTCGATGGGGCACTTCTAGTGCTCCATCTCCCCATTCCCCATCAGCACGAAGATCAAGATTATATAGCGAAAAGTGTCTCCGTTTTCATATAGGGTGGAGTTCTAGGCTCCGCCCATTTTCTGGCCAACATGTAAATGAAATCTGAGTATGGAAATCTTTTTTACTTATAGATTATTTGTAAATCTTTTTTGAGTACGGAAATCTTTTTTACTTATAAATAATAATAGATAATATATTAATCCTTTTAAAATCAACTAATTATGATTACGAGAGACACTTTAGCAACTGTTCCATCCGGGGTCGAATACCTCTGCGATGAGAACAAGTGAATGACGCAGATTCCAGTGAACTGCGTCTTCAACAAAGGCATCACAGGCTGTGGTGCGACAACACTAGCAATTAACCAACCAGGTCATACAATCCTGGCAATGCCATTCCAAGGATTGGTCGAAAACAAGGTGGCAAGCAGTCCGAATCTATTGGGAGTTCATGGCGACTTGAATCACGATGCAGGAACCATCGCCAAGTACCTTGATTCACACGAAACCCATAAGATTGCTGTTACCTACGATTCATTTCCATACGTCTGCGATATCCTTCTTGATCAGGGGCTAGATCCTTACAAGGACTACTTCCTCTTTGTGGACGAATGACACCTTCTATATCAGAGCTACACGTTCCGAAATCGCGCTGCACGAAAGCTTTTAGATCGATCAAAGCTGTTCGAACGCAAGACCTTCGTCTCCGCGACACCAATCCCACGCGAATACTGACTGACCGAACTGCAGGACCTTCCGGAATACAAACTGGTATGACCAAACGCAATCTCTGTCAATGTTAATTCCAACAAGGTTCCGGATCCTACTGCTTACATGGCTCGCTTATGCAAATCCAGGGTGAACTCTGGTGGAGATGACAACTATCACATCTTCCTAAACAGCGTAGAAGGAATCATGCGGATTATCAGACTAGCCGGTCTTAGACCCGAACAATGCAGAATCATTTGCTCGCAGAGCAACAAGGATACCAAGAAGAAGAATCAGGAAAAACTGGGTGAGTTCCAGATTCAGACGACACTCCATCCTGTAAAACTGTTTAACTTCTATACGTCCACCTGTTTCGAAGGGTGCGACATCTTTGACAAAGATGGACGTATCTTCATCGTAAGCGAAGCCCACAAGGATCACACTAAAATGGATGTGATGACAACCTTGATTCAGATTTCCGGAAGGATCCGTGACTCCAAATACAACACTGAGATAAACCAATTCTACGCACAATCCGAGTACAAGGATGTTACGCTAGAGGAGTACAAGGAATCCATCGAAAAAGATATTAAAGAAGCCGAAAAGTTTGCGGAGATTCTCGACCAAGCTCCGGCTGGTAATAGAAGAGACAGGATTATCAGGGATTTCGTCAACAAGGATCCCAGCATCGCAGTCATTGATGGAAAGATTGTCGTGGATAGAAACGTCGCAAATCTGAAAATCGTAAACTACGGCATCATTAACGGCCAATATAAGACGCAGTGTAACATGAACAATGCTCTTAAAAAGGCTGGATTACATGTTACCAATGACCTTGGGGCTTATAAGCCAGACAAAGAATTGGAGAATCTGGCATCCATCGAGAAGACTCCCTTCAAAGACATCTTTGAGGAGTATGCCAAATACAGAGCTAATGTGGGGATGTACAATTTGGGAATCTTCAGAGCATCGAGGATCGAGATTGAGAAACCGCTAGTAAAAGATGCCTATGAAATCCTCGGTCCAGAGAAAGTCCGGGAATTAAACTACCACCAGTCCAACATCAAAAGGGAGATAATCAAGCTGGAACACGAAACCTTGGACACGAAGATCTTTCTTCTTTTAGATGCCCTGCTTCCCAAACAGGTTGCAATTCCCAAAACGGAAATCGCCGCAAAACTGGACATCATCTACAAGGATCTCAATCTGAAAAAAAAGGCAAAGGCAACCGACATCAAATCCTGATACGATGTAAAGGAGACAACCAAGCGTGGATCTGATGGGAAAACACACGCTTGCTTCTGCATTATATCATCAAGAATCAAGGTTGGCAAGTAAACAAATGAAGTGAAATCATGGTTCCGGGATCATTTCACTACCTGGAACCATGGTTTCATCATCATTATTCTTGCAAAAACTAGGACCCGAATCCATTTCTTCTCGTGATAGCGATGTCGCGCGTAAAGAAAAGGACCGCCACTGAAGTGACGGTCCTGATTGTCAATAATGAAATAGTCAAGAGTCCTATTCGGGGATGGCTTGAATCCTGTCGGCATAATCGCTCCAATACTGTGCTGATTTATATGCTTCAACGCTCCCGGATGGAACGTAAATAGAACAATCGTTTGTGTTGTAAAACATTTCTAATCCTCCTTCTGGAGGGTCTTTACGTAAGACATAAACAGATGCAAGGCTACTGCAACCATTGAAAGCATCATGCCAAATCTGCGAAACACTCTCGGGGATAGTAATAGAAGTCAGACTTCTGCAATTATGGAAAGCATTCCAGCTTATTAAAGTAACACTTTCAGGAAGAACGACCGTTTTTAGGTTAATACAACCAGAGAATGAATAATATGAGATTAAAGTAACGCTTTCAGGAATAATCAATGATGACAAACTACTACAGTTTTCGAAAGTGTGGCCTTCAATAGCGGAAACACTATCAGAAATATCGATTGATTCTAAACTACTGCAATCACAAAAAGCAGATTGCCCAATACTTGTCACACTGTCAGGAATAGTAATCGTTTTAATACTTCTACAACCATAGAACGCATAACTCTCGATCTCTATCACGCTATTAGGAATAGTAATAGACGTTAAGTTGGTACAGTTACGAAATGCAGAGTTCCTAATTCTTTGGACGCGATCGGGAATAAAGGCAGATGTCAGACTAACACAACCAGAAAAAGTGCTATTGTCAATAACGGTAACCTTTTTCGGAATTATAATTGAGGATAAGCTACTACAATTCTGAAAAGCATAGTGTCCAATATCCGATACGCTCTCAGGAATAATAATTGCCGGTAAACTATTACAACCATCAAAAGCATATTGACCAATAGAGGTTACGCCATCAGGGATAACAATCGATGAGAGATTATTGCACCCTTGGAATGCATTGTTTCCAATTGAAGAAACACCATCTATTATTTCATAGCTGATAAGACAATCGGGATCAATATAGGCAGAAGGCCGACCGGGGCAATTCCCCCTTATGTGTACTTGCTTACTGTTTTTAGCAAATGCCGAATAACCAATAAAAGACGTGGATAACGGAATACTTATAAATGACAAATTGCAATTCCCGAATGCCATTTGACCAATACTCAATACGCCTTCTGGAATAACGACTGAAGTCAATTTGCTACAGCCATAAAATGCACAGTTCTCAATAGTAGTTACTGTTTCAGGGATAGAAATAGACGCAAGATTGGAGCATGAATTGAAAGCATACTGCCCAATGCTATTCACGCCTTCTGGAATATGAACAGACATTAGCCCACTGCACTCACAAAACAAATACGCCCCAATTTGAAATAGATCTTTGGGCAAAGTGACAGAGGCCAAACTGCAACATTTCTCAAAAGCACGATCTTCTATTGTTGTTACGCTATCGGGGATGACTATTGATTCCAATCCGGTGCAACAGAAAAAAGCAAGAGTCTCAATTGTGGAAACGCTCTCAGGAATGACGACAGATGCGAGACTGGAGCACTTGTTGAATGCTGATTGTCCGATTGTCGTAATACTATTAGGAATAATAACTGAACTTAGAAGATTCCATTCTGAAAACATGGAGTCCGGCACAGTGCTCAAACCAGTAAAATACTGGAATTCGTCAAAGGATTTATAGGTCTTAATCGCTCCAAAAGCATTTTTAAAGGCCTCACCTGAAGTAACAGCCGAAGCTTCTTTATACGACAATTCCCCATCCTGATTCGTATCAAAAGCAGCGACTAGTTTTGCTTTTACTTTTTCATCGGCAAAAGAGATACAATCTTCCAAATCCGGTATGACAGGGGTGATTCCGCCACCGTCATCTTTAAATTCCAGTTCCTTATCCTTCTCATCCATCTTGCCAAAACGACTGCGGTTGATTGTGATGCTTTGGCTAAGGGAAGTGGAAGCAACCTTACCATCGGATTTCTTGTAAATCAGGCTCACGCCATTTGAAAGAGTCTGAGGGAGGATGGTTGCAAAATAATACTTCCCGGGAATAAAACCACCATCCGGAGCATTGACCGTCACTTCTGAAACGCCTTCGGATACTTTCTTAATCACAGGAACTCCATCAAATCCTACCTGAACTTTACCAACCAAAGATTCGCCATTATTAGCTTTAAAGGTAATAGATGAGATCCCTTCATTAGCAACAGAGAAACGAGCACCACCGCAGATATTATAGAAAGCGAGGTGGAAGTTTGTGCTCGTAGCGATGGAAGGAAACATTTTGTTTGCAAACGTCCCTTCTAGTGCAGTTTGGATGGAAGGGACAGTCAAGGTTACGCTCTCTCCATCGCAGGTATTGGCTGCATTATAAGGATAGACGGCCCAATACGCATGAGCCGGATTATCTGACTCAATCGAACCTACAACAATGGGAAGACTACCTTGATAATCGACGATGGCTTGAGGTTGTGCGTTTGTCGATGTAAACTTTCCGGAAGCCTTATTGCTAAAGAACACATTGATCTGCTCTGCAGCATCCCACCAGACACTTGTCCCGTCTGACTGAAGAATCGTTCTAGTCTCATCAGAATCTGCCCATCCTGCAGTGAACGTAATGGTCTCCCCTGGTTGAACCTCCTTGGTTGCTGGCGCTTCTGCTTCCTTGGTGCAAGAGAATAGCAGGGGCGTAACGGCACATAATAGGATAAGGTGTTTATTCATAGTTATCATTTTTATCAATTCCAATCATCATAACCGATATCCTCGTTTCCACCAGGGGAAGGGCTGCCACATACAGCGTTCTCTATCGTAAGGGGTACTACCCGAATAAACGGAGGGATATAAGTCGATATTTCGTGCATAAAGATAGGAGTGTTATAGAGAACAAAGATAGCGTCTATTGTGGGTAATTGCAAGATGGCAACCCATTCCAGAGGGGTTCTGAACATAAAAAAACGCCCACCGAAGTGAGCGTTGGTATGTGATGATGGGGAAACGCATGCTTGCATGTGTATTTTATCTGCTAGAATAAGAGTTGCAAGATAGTTTAATTACCCCGAAGCACTGTTTTCGGCATGTTTAATTACCTTGAACAGTGCTTCACGGGTTAATATTTTACCTTGTTACATGGTTTTCGTGATGATTTAGATGTTCGTTTGCATGTAAACGGGTTATTTGAATACCTGTACGACATGTAAACGAAATGATTGGGATGATGCTTGGATAAAGAAAAAGACCTCCACCGTGAAGTGAAGGTCCTGAAATGAATCACCTGTCACCCGTTAGTCGCAGACGGGTCGAATCGGAAGACCCAAAACGCGATTATAAGGGTAAGTAAATTTATTATCAATATAATAGGAATCAAATGCATAAGCAAGATCAGGAGTACGGAGAGAAGTAATGCTCCCATTCCATCCAGCAGACAATGATGAAGACCAATAACTCGCACACGCAAATGAACTATTTTGATAAAGCGCTCTCTGACGAATAAACTTTATTGCAGGAAGAAAAATACTATTGCCATTCGTTTTACTTGAAATCCTGTAGCCGGACACACTATTCACAGTTTCAGATGTCCATGTACAGTCGGTCATAAGCTCGACCCACTCTTCTCTCGTCGGAATCCGCCACTTGTCGCCAAGATGTACAGATGCGGCATCGTCTTCCGAATCCAAAACAACTCGATCATCAGTATAACCATTATAACCGTATTGAGCGACATCACAGTATTTTATCAAATCAGCGGATTTCCACGGGATGACAACACCACCATTACACCAGTTATAAGTCTCCCAAGTGTAAGAATCTTTCGGGTTAGTTTCTCCCCATGCATAATAATAACCCGATTCCTCTGGCTTTGTAGCGCCCAAGTTAAAAGAAGCCCATTTCACGGACAGACCTAAATCAACCAATTCAGGGCAGATGTATGAATCCTCAATAAAATCAAGTCCACTGTCTATTTCATCAAGCATCCCAAAACGGGAGCGATTAATCGTTATAGGTCCATCTATTTTAAAAGATGCAGATTGATTTGCTTTACGCAAAGAAATAATCAAGCCTTCTCGAAGTGTTCCGGGCCTAAAAGCGGCGAAATAATAATTTCCAGGGACGAAACCTCCCAAAGGTGCAGCGATTGTTACAGCAGGAAACCGAGAATTTCCATATGATTCATGAACAATAGGCTTTCCCTCCGTATTACGATGAACCATCAGTGATCCCGCTAAAGGATAAGGAGAATAATCATATAAACTTTCATTGGGGTCCCTCTCTTCAGACTTAAAAGTAATGCTTGTAATGCCCGGTTGAGAAACGCTGAAACGGACGCCGCCGCAGACGTTGTAGAAGGCAAGTGACAAATTCGAACTCACTGCGACCGCGGGAAAAGCTCTGCTTGAGAATGAACCCTCTATCGCTCTTTGTTCTGAGGGAATGCTTACTTTAATGAAATCAGGAGATGCGTTTATATAAGAAGAATTATCATACGGGTATACAGCCCAAAAAGACTTATTGGCGTTTTCTTCTTCAACCGTGCCAGTAAGGACAGTTAACGATCCTTTGAAAGTAGTCAGTGCTTGGGGCTCTGTATTGGTAGAAACAAAATCCCCGGTAAATTCGCCATAATAAACTCTGATCATATCACCAGGCGACCACCAGATGCTCGTGCCATCGGATTGAAGGACAGTACGTGTTTCGTCTGAGTCGGCCCATACAGCGTTAAACGTTAGCGCTTGAAAAGGTTGTACATCGTTGGCTACAGGCTCCTTGGCACAAGAGAATAGCAGGGCCGAAACGGCACTTAACAAGATAACATGCTTATACATAGTCTTTTCGTTTTAATCCCAATCTTCATAACCAATATCTTCGTTCCCGCCAGGAACAGGGCTCTCACAGATTGCATTCTCCATAATTAGTGGAATCACACGTACAGTCGGAGAGATGTACGTTGTAGATATTTCAGTCTCCTTCATAAGGATAGAGGTGTTTAAGTGGCTATTGATGGCAAAGGTAACACATTAACAGGATTATTCAAACTTGCAGCACATCAAATAAAACGCTCACCGAAGTGAGCGTTTGGATTAAAGGTCTTCGCCGTGAGGACGATTATTTAGGTTATCATAATAGAGGCCAAGATTGTATCGTCCGTACTGCTCGTGGATCATGAACCAGACTTCACCATCAGCAAGAGACCTTAACTTATCCAGCATTGTCAGAAAGGATTGGAAAGCTTTAATAGGATCGGATTCTGCATCAACACCTTGACCAACACCCATGCCTTGCAGTTCTTCCAGCATCTGAACACGCAAATCTTCAGCTTCTTCAGGGGACAAATCAATTGATTTCTGAGAGTACTCTTTAAGCGCAGCCAACTGTTCCTCGGTATAGAAATCAGAGAACTTTTCAATCATTTCATCAGTGAAAGCTGCAGGGTCCCGGTCTGAATCAAAATAACTAAAAGTTGCACTATATCTTTTATTATGGATTGATATCTCATATGAAATATCCTCATCAGCAGGAATCTCTTCATTGATGGATAATGTCAAATACTTTCCAGTTTCTTGAAATTGTGAAAGTAAGTTATTGAACTGTATTCGAATATCTTGTTCGGACTTACGAGGGAAGGCAACGTAGACCCTATCAACCAAATCATGGTTGGTATGAACATAAACGTCAACAGTCTGTCCATTGAACTGACCTTTATAGCTCTTACTCACAGAATCATATCGATACCCTTTTAGCCTCAATTGAGATACGAATTGTGATTCGGAACCATCAATCGGTATTCCCAGGAATCTGAGAGGCCCTTGTGCAAAAGAATAAAAGAAGATGAGAAGGAATGAAAGAATGGTTATGAGTCGTTTCATATGCGGCATTTTTCTAATGCACAAATATACTCACTACCTCGGATTTTTCAAATTGGCTATATACCGCAAACAGAAAAACACTACCAGATAAGTTCCCCTCCCATATCCAATTTGGGAAATCTATATAGAAGGCCGACCTCATGGGGGTGGGGTCGGTCATTTTAATTAACGAAACATTTAACGCCATGACAATCACATTAGAAACAATCCTGATACTGGCTTTAATAGCCGGTTTCATTGGGTTCTTCATCTGATTAGAAACCAAGCTTGGGAAGGACGACAACTCCTTCAAACTAGTGGAAGATGGACCCATCAACGCTAAGACAATAGAAGATACACTGAAGAGGATCGGTGTGAAAACGATCCTAAACGACAAGGATGTCATCCATTTTGCGACACAAGACGAAGAATACTGCCTGGAATATGGTGAAATACCGACTATCCATTTAAGCGCCATGTACATCATAGAGGATGCCATCGAACTGGAACTCGCAAAGAGAACTGCCGATCAATGCAACAGCAGATACTTGGACGTGAAGATTCATGTGGATGATGCCAGATGGTGTGCCTTTAAAAGCATGACCTTCGCAAGCGGCATTCACTCATTATCTGAAGCTCTACCCAATATGATGGCGTATTTGAATGAAGCCCGGCTTGCTTTCCTTTACAACTACCAGAAGAACCTCGACGATGACCTCAAACTGATGGCCGTTAGAAATAAAGCATCTATACCCTCTTAGACAATTCCAATAAAGACTTTGTTGTTTAACAAACTATAGCCGATTACATATTGCTCAGTCAGGGCCGTTCACGCATTACGTGGGCGGCTCTTGCTGTATTTGTTCAACCTCAAATCCCATCTCATCATGCAAGAACCTAGTGTCTTTGCAACGCTGAACGCAGTGAACTGCAATCAGCACACGGAGAAGAAAGGCAATCTGACCTATCTCTCCTGGGCGTGGGCTTGGCAAATGGTGAAATCCCATTTCCCAGATGCCAACTACACCATCTACGAAAATCCCGAAGGGTGGAATTACTTCACCGACGGGAGAACTGCCTGGGTCAAGACCGGTGTCACCATCCAAAGTATCGAGCACATCGAGTACTTGCCCGTGATGGATGCACGAAACCAGTCCATTCCCTTCGAAGCGATCCGCAGCACAGATGTGAACAAGGCAATTCAACGCTCGCTCACGAAAGCCTGTGCTCGACACGGTCTAGGCCTGTATATCTACGCAGGTGAGGATCTTCCTGATGTCCAACAACCTGTGCAACAACCTGCACAGTACTCTCAACCCCAGCAAAGACCTGCTCAGCAATCAAGCTGGAGACAGTCAAGAAGCCAGTATTTCTCTGGCCAACAACAACCCCAATAAACCCAAATCATCATGGAATCTACATTCCTCCCGATGAGAACCCAACAAGGTCTCATCCCTCAGGAGAGCCACCAAGTGACTGTCCTGCCCATCTTCCAACCCGTGGAAGAAGCCCACAAGGCACCTGCAAACCTTCCTTTCATCGAGGCCAACACCAAGGAGGTCGAGATGAGCCATCTCAAAGAGGATTGCATCATCCCGGTGTTCTCCAAAGACAATGAGGTAACGATCTCCCACCAGAGCTTCATCGAAACCGTTCTTGATGCTGCACGACAAGTCTTCCCTTATGAGGACATCTCCAACCCGGCAATCCGGGTTTCTCATGTGGTCAAAGGACGTATTCCGGAAGCGATCCACAAGCCCGTCTCACAGTTACTGGAGTCTGACAAGACCATCTACTACGAACGCATGATGTTCTGCTTTGACGTCCCTACGATTTTCCAGGACATCAACGGATGCAGGCTTAATCTCACCATTGGAGGCGTCAGGGCCTACAACGAACAGAACCTGTACTCCAGAAAGTCACCTGAGAAGTTCAAGCTGTTCATCGGATTCAAGAACATGGTGTGCTGTAACCTCTGTGTCTCCACAGATGGCTACAAGGCCTCCATCAGAGTGATGGAGATATCAGCACTGCTCTCTTCCGCAGTCGAATTGTTCCGCGGCTACAACATGCAACAACACCTGAAAATGATGGAAGCATTCCAGAACTGCAGGATGTCTGAAGCCCAGTTCGCGCAATTTCTCGGAAGATGCAGGATGTATCAGTTCCTTCCAACAGCTGAGAAGAAGAAACTTCCTGAACTCCTCCTCACAGATACGCAGATTGGCCTCGTTGCCAATGCCTACTACCATGATGGGGATTTCGCCAAGTCGGAAGATGGTTCCATCGATCTCTGGAGAGTGTTCAACCTTTTCACCGGGGCGAACAAGTCCTCCTACATCGACAACTTCCTGGACAGGGCCAACAATGCGACCACAGTCACAACCGGATTGGCTCGTGCGCTTTATGGTGACAGGGAATACAGTTGGTTCCTTGGATGAGGGTAAAGAAATCCCCTCTTCCACCGATAAGATGGTCGAGGGGAACTTTTCAAAAATGCGTGGTTCAAGCACAACAAAGTTATGAATAATCAATTTCAATTACAAGCATCTTACTTGGGCGGATTGAATGAACAGCAGCGGGAAGCTGTTCTCTGCCCCTCTGACATCGTTTATGTGAATGCTGGTCCTGGCACTGGCAAGACGCACATGCTCACGAGCAAGCTGATCGATGCCATCATGACCTCTCCGACCCCGCAGAAGATCGTCGCGTTGTCATATACCAATACTGCTGCTCGACAGATCGGAGAACGCTTCAAGAAGAAGCTGGAACAGGTCGGAATCACCAAGGAGTATTCCTTGTTCTCCGGTACAATCCATTCCTTCTGCTACAGGACGATGAAGAGGTTCTCGAAGACCTTCGACTATACCATCCTGGATGATGAGGAGCTTCTGGAACTTGCCGATGACATTTCCAAGAAATACGGTGAGCGATACTCTCCCTACCAGATCCTCTCTTGTCTGAAAGCCAATCCTGGAAATCTTCCTGATGAGGTCAAGCAGACCATCCAAGCTATCAAGGATGCATTCAAGGTCATCTCCGTTCAGGACATTCTCATACTCTTCTTAGAAGCCATGGAGAATGATCCCTCATTCAGGAACTTCCTTGCCCACGAAGTGACTGTCATGGCATTCGACGAAGCTCAGGATCTCTCCGAACAGCATTACTCCATACTGGAGAAGATGCTGGAAATCAATCCATCCATGAAAGTGTTCCTCGTTGGTGATCCAAGGCAGAACATCTTCGAGTTCAATGGCGGTTCCTACAAGAATCTGGATGGATTCCTTTCAAGGCACAAGCGCCATGAAGTCAAGTCCCTCACCATCACATACCGTTGTGGACAGGTGATTGCAGATTATGTGAACGGGTTCCGTTTCACAGACTGTGACAACCTGAAGCTGAAATCCAGGTGTGATGATGCGGGACGGATTGCCATCAAACGTGCATTTACTGAGGAGGACGAGGCATCACAGGTCCTGGAATCCATCAAGAAAACAGATGGCCTCAGTTCATGTGCTGTCCTCTGCAACAATCTCAAGTATCTGGACAATCTCATCCGTCTACTGCAGAAAGAGGGTATTCCATATAAGGTGTATGGGGGAAGGAAGACTCTTAAACGTCATATCAGGTTCCTGAATCACATCCTTCGCATCGTGGACAATGAGAACGCATACAGCATCCGGAAAGTTGCTGAATATGCCGGGATCGACATCATGCAGGATGGGAAACGCAAGAAGTCCAAGTTCTTTGCATCCCAACTGGGAGAGATCATCCTCGAAATCCGGAATCAGGTGTCAACGCTACCGTTCAGCAGTATCGCAAACCTGATCGTTGCCAAGATCATGATGGATCCTGACGATGATGAGTCCATCTCTCAGGATTACTTGGACTTCCAGACATGGGCATACGACTACGAGAGCATATCTGATTACCTTGCTGCGTTTGCTACCGACAAGGAACGCTTTGCACAGTTCTTCGAAGCAGATTACCCTGAATGTCCATTCCCAACCGACAAGGGATACCTGACACTGTCAACCATTCATTCTGCGAAGGGTCTGGAATGGGATCATGTGTTCATCATGGGTCTGGAAGAAGGTCAGTTCCCGAATCCATACTTCTGCAAGGACAAGTCACCTTCCGAGGTCGAGGAGTTCTTCAATGGCGAATGGAAGAAGATGTACGTTGCTTCCACAAGGGCTAGAGAGTCTCTCGTGCTGTCATATGCCACGTCTATCAAGCGCAAAGGCTATTCCTTCACCAAGGTTCCATCCAGGTTTATCCCAACTGCGTAAAAGTCATCAAATCCTTATAAGTATAACCATACTGATAATCATCCGGAATCAGGGTTGGAAGCTCCGTTCTCAAACACATTCCAGCCCTGTTTCCATTATCTCAAAACGCTCGACATGAAAGTATCTTACAACATCACCAATGCCCAGGCTGCAGAGGCTGTCCTTCATGACCGGATGCACGATCTCGACCATGAAGAGGTCTGGGCTGTGTTCCTGGATATGAGAGCCAAGGTCATCGACCAACAGATGCTCTCCAAGGGAACCATTTCACAGACATCCATTGACTGCAGGACCGTTCTTCGGAACGCACTCCTTGTAAATGCGGCATCTGTCATCCTCCTTCACAACCATCCGTCAGGAGATCCTCGTCCAAGCGCACAAGATATCCATTTCACAGAACGGCTCAACAAGGCTTGCTCCCTCATGGATATCCGTCTGCTGGACCACATCGTTATCGGCGACAAAGGCTTCTTCAGCTTCGCCAATGAAATAATCATCAATTTCTAATCATCATGGAACAACTAAATAAAGTCGAAATCCAAGGCATCATCGGGAGCGTGTACGTCAAAGAGTTCGGAAACGCCAAAGTTGCCAATTTCTCCGTCGCCACAGAATCCTGCCACTCCTCACGAGATGGTAGCAAAGTCATCGAAGTCACGTGGCACAGAGTCGTCGCATGGGAAGGAAACCAAATCCAGGATCTTTCCCAACTTAAGAAGGGATCTTATGTACATGTACTCGGACGCCTGAGGATGCAGAAGTACATAGGGTCTGATGGATGCGAAAGGAGCACCTATGAAATTCTCGCAAACAGTGTTGAACCTGGAAATTCCGAAGGAAAGTGACCCCCTTCTTCTCTTACGAACGTGACCCCCTTTTCCGATTGAAAGTGATCCCCTGGTCTTGAAAGCGGAACCATCAATAGAATGCAGGCTGGTGCGGTTTTTAGTCCCTACAGCCTGCATTT
>JAEEGL016907543.1_pt1 | contig 27088 bp, 28 predicted proteins | sample 9134231 | NCBI WGS metagenome assembly JAEEGL01 (sample SAMN16246548, study PRJNA631951) | gut metagenome | biome: gut microbiome; feature: rumen; material: fiber-attached | host: Bos | place: Iran: Karaj | collected 2018-10 | reverse complement strand
TTTGGATTCCGACGATTGCAGCAACCATTACTACACTCGTAATGTATATCGGAGAAATGATCTTGCTTCACGCTCATCTTTACCGCTTCGGTACCGGCTTTCTCTTTGACGGGATACCCGGGATTGTACTTGCACCGATAGATATGATCGTGATTATAACTTCCGGGGCAATTACACTCCTGCTTATGTATGTTGTTAAAAAGAAAAATAACGAAACTGTTTCAGTTCAATGAGAATACTGTTTTTGCAAAATAATTATTCACGTTTTGAAATAACTGCTAAAACTACGTCATCTTTTAAATAAACAAAACGCACTTTTGACGGCCTCGGGCTGTCAAAAGTGCGTTTGCGTTATTTATGCAGAAGGATATTATACAGATCAGACAGGTTCACAAATCAAAAGAAAAATCGGGATACCTGCTCTATCGCAAGCGCATCGAGAGGGCTTTTTTATTTTGCCGTTTTCGCGGTTATGCCGCTTACACCGCGGCGAGCACGTTCGCGTTGCGGACGGAGGGATCGGATATGCGGTCGTTGACGGAATAGGCGTGTTTTTCAAGGTCGCCGCAGACCGCCTCGGTAAGTCCGCGCGCCTGCAGTTCTTCGATAAACGCGCCCGCGGTATCCTCTATCGCGCCGGACTTTATCTCCGCCATATCCGGCGAGTTGTCGGAGGTGATAAGGAACTCCAGCGTTTCGGCGAGTCCGGCGAACTTTTCCAGCTCGCGCAGGGCGCGGAAGCTCCATTTGTAATAGGGCATATATTTGCCGTTTAGCAAAAACGCCGCGCGCATCGCGTGGGAGGCGAACTCGTAAACCGCGAGCTGCGCCGCCGCCGGCTCCGCGTGGGAGATACAGCGGGAATAGTTATACTGCCCCGCCTGCGCCATAAGAAGCAGGTTACCGGCGAGCTTTTTAAGAAACACGTCGCGCGGGTAGAACGAAACGCGCTCCCGCACGGAGGAAAATTCGCCGAGATCGTCCCGGAACACCTCGCCGTTGACGGCGGTGGCAAGAAAATGCTCCGGCAGGGCGAACCATTCCGCGTACGTCTGCGGCCCGTGCGGGGAACCGAGCAGTTTTTTATAGAAATCGCCTGTGCGTATGACTCCGCGGCGGCTGCCGCCCACCGGGCTTATCCTTTGCCGCTTAAAGCCCATAAACTCCTTCGGCAGCGCGGCGTAGGCGCGTTCCAGGCGGAATTCGGCGCGTGAATCGATCGTATCACCGTCCGGGATGAACATACAGAACCCCGGCCCGAAATCGTGATCGCGGGAGATCTCGTCGTCGTACCCGAAGCATTCCGAGCCCTCTCCGACAAGCCCCACCGCTATTATGTTTTCCAGCTCCGGGAAGTTTTCGCGAAGCATTTTTTTGCCGTATTCTTCGTAATACGCCCGCGCAAGCTCAAGCCCTTTCATTCAAACCTTCCCTTTCCGTTCCGTTTCCCCGGCGCGCCCGCGCAGCTCCGCGGCGAATCCGAACCTGCCGTAATGGTCGAACACCGGGGCGCAGCGCCCGCAGTAATAAACGTAAAGACCGGTATTTTTGAGCGTCGGCGTGTTAAGCAGCTCCTCCGCGCGGTCGAGCAACGATTCTATGCGCTCCGCGCCGTCCTCCGGGCCGAGCTCCGCTTCCACCGCGTCCGCCTCGTTAAGCAGGGTTATCGCCTGCTCGGCTTCGCAGTCCGCGCAGCCGGACATTATACGCACCGCCTTTTCGTAAAGCGAATACGCTTCCGCGTAGCGTTTTAAGTCCGCCAGCGCGAGCGCCATATTGTTGTAAAGCCCGCCGAGCCGGTATTCCCCGCCGGAAAGCTGCGATTCGTAAATATCCTTCGCCTGCGAATAAAGCGAATAAGCTCGCTGCGGATCGCCGAGCCATTTATAGACCGTGGCGGCGTTGAGCAGCGTGGTCGCCCCGGCGACGGTGCCGGTATAGCCGAGCTTTTCGGCGAGCGCAAGCCCCTGTTTCGCGGCGGCAAGCGCCTCTTCGCGTTTGCCCGCGTTGCGGTACATACCCATACATTCGTTCAAAAGGGTGTGCTTTGCGATAAGGTCGCGCTCCGCTTCGGCTTCCGCAAGCCAGTATTTAACGTGGCGTTCCGCGCCGGCGTAATCGCATTTTCGCAGGTATTCGTCCAGCTTTTCGGAAACGCGGCGAATGTCCACGCGCCCCGCCGGAACGTCATCCCCGCGCTCCATATTAAGAAGGCAAAGCGGTTCCTCGTAATCCTCGCGGTTTATCGGTCCTGTCATATCAAGCTCCTAATCCAGCTCGAACGCGCCGGTGTAAAGCCGGTAATACTGCCCCTTTTCGGCGATAAGGCGGGCGTGGTCGCCGCGTTCGATTATCCTGCCCTTGTCGAGCACCATTATAACGTCGGAATTGCGCACGGTGGAAAGCCGGTGCGCGATAACGAACACCGTCCTGCCCTGCATAAGCCCGTCCATACCCTTTGAAACGATGGCTTCCGTGCGGGTATCTATGGAAGAGGTCGCCTCGTCGAGTATCATGACCGGCGGGTCGGCGACAGCGGCGCGCGCTATCGCCAGAAGCTGCCTTTGCCCCTGCGAAAGCCCCGATCCGTCGCCTTCGAGCATCGTCTGATATCCGTCCGGCAGCACGCTTATGAAGCTGTCCGCGTTGGCGAGCTTCGCGGCGGCGATACATTCCTCGTCCGTCGCGTCAAGCCGCCCGTAGCGGATGTTTTCCATTACCGTCCCGGTGAACAGGTTCACGTCCTGCAATACCATTCCGAGCGACCTGCGCAGGTCGGCTTTTTTGATTTTGTTGATGTTTATGCCGTCGTAGCGTATTTTGCCGTCGGCGATATCGTAAAAGCGGTTTATAAGGTTGGTTATGGTGGTCTTCCCGGCGCCCGTCGCCCCCACGAAAGCCACCTTCTGCCCCGGTTCGGCGAACAGAGTAACGTCGTGCAGGACTATCTTTTCCGGCACGTAGCCGAAATCGACCTCGCTCATTCTTACGTCGCCCTTCAGCTCGGTATAGGTAAGCGTGCCGTCGCCGTGGGGGTGCTTCCACGCCCACAGCCCGGTGCGTTCCCCGCATTCGATCAGCCCGCCGTCTTCGCCGCGGCGTACGTTGACCAGCGTAACGTAGCCGTCGTCGGTCTCGGGTTCTTCGTCCATAAGCTCGAAAATGCGCTTCGCGCCCGCCATGGACATTACCACGGCGTTGATCTGCTGCGAGACCTGGTTGACCGGGTTGGTGAAGCTGCGCGAAAGCTGCAGGAACGCCATTATCCCGCCCAGGGTGAGCCCCGTCGCCGGGAAATAAATGGCAAGCACGCCGCCGAGCACGGCGATGAGTATGTATTGCAGATGCCCGAGGTTGTTCATGACCGGGCCGAGCACGTTGGCGAAAATGTTCGCTTTGGCGGCGTTGCCGCAAAGCTCGGTGTTAAGCTCGTCGAACCCTTCCACCGTCTCCGCCTCGCGGGTGAAGACCTGAATGACCTTCTGGCCGTTTATCATTTCCTCGATATAGCCGTTCACCTTGCCGACCGACTGCTGCTGCTTCACGAAATACCTGCCGCTTTTGCCGCCGAGCGCCTTTACCAGAAGCATCATCGCGAACGCGGTCACGACGACGAACAGCGTGAGCCACACGCTGGCGACGAGCATCGCCGAAAACGTGGCTATTACGGTGCAGAGCGAGGAAACCACCTGCGGTATGCTCTGCGAGATGAGCTGGCGGAGCGTATCGGTATCGTTGGTGTAGCGGCTCATCGTATCGCCGAAATTGTGCGTGTCGAAGTATTTCACCGGGAGCCGCTGCATCCGCGCGAACATAGTCTGCCGGATGTTTTTGAGCACCGACTGCGCCACGGTTACCATAAGCCGGTTCATACCGAACGAGGCGAGCGCGCCGCAGGCGTAGATTATGCCCAGCTTGATTATTTCCCATTTAAGCCCCGAAAGGTCGGGGTTTTCCTGCGCCATAAGCGGTTTGACGTAATCGTCGATGAGCGTTTTAAGGAAGCTCGCCCCGTAAACGCCCGCCAGCGCGCTTATGATTATGCAGGCGAACACCGCGGCGAGCCGCAGCTTGTAGGCGCCGAGATAGGAAAGCACGCGCTTTACGGTCTTCATATCCAGCTTCTGACCGGGGACGCGCACTCCCCGCCCGGGGATGTCGTTCCGGCGCGGCTCCGCCTTTTTGCCCGAATTCATTCCTCGCCGCCCCCTTTCACCTGGGATTCGTAGACTTCGCGGTAGATAACGTTGTTTTGAAGCAGCTCGGAATGGGTGCCGATGCCGTTTATATACCCGTTGTCGAGCACGATTATCATATCGCAGTTCTGCACGGAGGAGATACGCTGCGCTATCATAAGCTTGGTCATACCCGGAGCCGTCTTCGCAAGAGTGGCGCGCAGGAGCGCGTCGGTGCGGGTGTCGACGGCGGAGGTGGAATCGTCCAGAATAAGTATTTTAGGCGTTTTGAGCAGTGCGCGGGCGATGCACAGTCTTTGCTTCTGCCCGCCGGAAACGTTGCTTCCCCCCTGCTCTATGTAGGTATCGTACCCTTCGGGGAACTGCGATATGAACTCGTCCGCGCAGGCGGCGACGCAGGCGTCTTTTATCTGCTCGTCGGTCGCGTCCTCGTTGCCCCAGCGCAGGTTCTCTTTGATAGTGCCGGAGAACAGCACGTTTTTCTGCAGTACCATCGCCACCGAATCGCGCAGAGTCTGCAGGTCGTAATCGCGCACGTCCACGCCGCCGACAGTCACCTTCCCCTCCCCGACCTCGTAAAGCCGCGGGATAAGCTGCACCAGCGTGCTTTTGGAGGAGCCGGTGCCGCCGATTATGCCGACGTTCGCGCCGGAAGGTATGTTAAGGTTCACGTTATGCAGTACGTCCTTGCCGGGATGATAGGCGAAGGAAACGTTTTCGAAAACTATGCCGCCGTCCTTAACTTCGGTCACGGCGCCTTCCTTGGGCGAAAGGATGGTGCTTTCCTCGTCGAGCACCTCGCAGATACGCTCCGCGGACGCGCGCGACATTGTGAGCATAACGAAGATCATCGAAAGCATCATAAGCGACATAAGTATCTGCATCGTGTACTGCAGCAGCGCCGAAAGGTCGCCCTCCTGCATACCGGAGCCGCCGGCGATTATGAGCTTCGCGCCGAACCAGCAGATGAGCATTATGCAGATATACACCGTCATCTGCATAAGCGGCGCGTTGAACGCGAGTATCTTTTCCGCCTTTATCGTGTCGGCGGCGATCTGCTCCGAAACCTCGTCGAACTTCTCGGTCTCCTTATCCTCGCGGACGAACGCCTTTACCACGCGGATGCCGCGCAGGTCCTCCTGCACCACGCGGTTCAGCTTGTCGTAGGTTTTGAATATCCGTTCGAACACCGGATGCGCGTGCGACATAATTAAGTAAAGCCCCACGACGAGCACCGGGATCGCGCCCAAAAAGATAAGCGAAAGCTTAAGGTTCAGCCGCATCGCCATTATAAGCGAGAACAGCAGCATCGCGGGGGCGCGCACCGCCACGCGGATGAACATATGGTAAGCGTCCTGCAGCCGGTTCACGTCGGTGGTCAGCCGCGTGACCAGGCTGGAGGTGGAGAATTTGTCGATATTGCGGAAGGAATAGCTTTGTATCCTCGAGAACATATCGTGCCGCAGGTTCTTTGCGAACCCGGTGCTGGCGATAGCCGCGGAACGCCCCGCCGCGACGCCGAAAAACAGCGAGATTATACAGCACCCCGCGATAGCGGCGCCCATTTTAAGGATATAGCCCATATCCCCGGGCTTTACCCCGTAGTTCAGCAGCGAAGCCATAAGCGTGGGGATTATGACCTCCATAACGACCTCGCCGCAGATGAACAGCGGCGCGGCTATGGAATGCCCTTTATAGTCGCGCACGCTGCGCAGCAGTTTTTTTATCATACTCTTACCTCTTTTTTCCGCCGTGTTTTACGCGCGCGGCGTGTGTTCCGGCCCGTTAAAAACACTTTCCGGACCGGTTCTTTATGCAATCGCCGACCTTGCCGCACTGATAGCATAGCTCGTTCGCGCAAGCGCCTTCGTCAAGTATCGAAAATATATTGTCCACCGTGGTGCGCGCTATGTTGGAAAGCGCCTCCTCGGTTAAAAACGCCTGGTGTGAAGTAACTATTACGTTGGGCATCGATATAAGCCGCGCAAGCGTGTCGTCGTCCATGATATGCCCCGAAAAATCGTTGAAGAAGATATCCGATTCCTCCTCGTAAACGTCCAGGCAGGCGGCGCCGATCCTGCGCGATTTTATCCCCGCGAGCAGCGCTTCGGAATCGATCAGCGCCCCGCGTGAGGTGTTTATCACCACCACGCCCTTTTTGCATTTTTCTATTGCGTCGGCGCCGAACATATGGTAGCTTTCGGCGTTCAACGGGCAGTGGAAGGAAATAACGTCGCTTTTTTCAAGCAGTTCGTCGAACGTAACGTATTCTATGCCGGCGTCCTTCGCCGGGAATTTGTCGTAGGCGATCACGTTCATCCCGAACCCGCGGCAGATATCTATGAATACCCGCCCGATCCTGCCGGTGCCGACAACGCCCGCCGTTTTTCCGTGCAGGTCGAACCCGGCGAGCCCGTTTAACGAAAAATTGAAATCCCGCGTGCGGATAAACGCCTTGTGTATGCGGCGGACAGAGGTGAGCAGCAGCGCCATCGCGTGCTCCGCCACCGCGTAGGGCGAATAGGCGGGGACGTGTACGACGTGCAGCCGACCGTAGGCGTGCCGGACGTCCACGTTGTTGTACCCCGCGCAGCGCAGCGCAAGCACGCGCGCGCCGCCTTCGCGGAGCTTGTCGATGACCTCCGCGTTGACCTCGTCGTTCACGAAAACGCACACGGCTTCGCACCCGGCGGCAAGCCGCGCGGTGCCGGGATCGAGCCGCGTATCGTAATACGCGATATCGAATCCGCGCTCGGCGGCGAGCAGATCGAAATGCGGTCTGTCATAGGGCTTCGCGTCGAAAAAAGCGAGTTTCATTCTGATGTGTCCTCCTTTCCCCTTTTTTCATAATCTGTAAGAAAGACAAGGGGTGTTGAAATATGGAGAAAATTATCGCCGCGGGGATACTGCTGCCGTTTATCGGTACCGTTTCCGGCGCGGCGTGTGTGTTTTTTATGAAAAACGGCACCGGCCACAGGACCAACGATATACTCGCCGGGTTCGCCGCCGGAGTAATGACCGCCGCTTCGGTATGGAGTCTGCTGCTGCCGGCTTTGGAAAACGCAAAGGGCGAAAACGCCTTTTTGTCCTTCCTGCCGGCGGGCGCCGGGTTTATCTGCGGGATGCTGCTGCTTATGCTGGGCGACAGGTTCCTGCCCCGCGTCGAAAGCGAATACCTTAAAGGCAGATCCGCCGGGAGGCCCGGAAGCACCGGGATGCTGGTGCTCGCGGTGACTCTGCACAACTTCCCGGAAGGGCTTGCGGTCGGAGTCGCGCTGGCGGCTTTCCGCGAAGGCGCGGGCATGACCGCGGCGGCGGCAACGGCGCTTGCCGTGGGGATAGCGGTGCAGAACTTCCCGGAAGGCGCGATCGTTTCGCTGCCGTTGAAAAACGGCGGCAAAAGCCGTGCGCGCGCGTTTGCGGGAGGCGCGCTTTCCGGCGCGGTGGAGCCGCTGGGCGCGTTGATAACCCTGTTTTTTTCGCACCTGTTCGCCCCGGCGATGCCGTTTTTGTTAAGCTTCGCCGCGGGAGCGATGATATACGTTGTGATAGAAGAGCTTGTCCCCGGGTTCGCCGAAGGCGACGGACCGCATTACGGCACGCCGGCGTTCACCGCCGGATTCGCGGTGATGATGGCGCTCGACTGCCTGCTTTGAAAACAAACGGGAGCCGCGGCGGCTGGCGGATACCGGGAGATCACAGCCCGGAAGCGAAACCCTCCCCGCGGACTCCCCGCCGTATGCTATTAACCGTTTCTTATCTCTTCTTCGACTTCTTCCAGCTCTTCCGCGGTGATGTCTTCCGATTTTTTCTTCTTGCGGTCGGAAATAAAATCCTTCACCTTGTCGATTATCTCCGGCGCCTTGTCGATAACGCCGTTGATGCCGTCCAGGGTTTTGTTCACCGGGTCCTGCGGAGAAGAATAGCTTGAGGGCTCCGCAAGGTTGATAAGGCGGACTTTGCCGTCCTCCACCGCGATGAAGCCAAGCGGGGTAACGCTTACGCCCGCGCCGTTGCCGCCGGCGAAATACGCGCTGCCGTCCGGTTTTTCCTTTTTGCCGCCGAATTCGCTTCCGCCGGAGGCGAACCCCACGGACACTTTGGAAAACGGTATTACCGTTACGTTTCCGGGCAGGGTGATCGGGTCGCCGATAACGGTGTTTACGTCGGCTACGCTTCCGATCTTCGAAAGCGCGGCGTCTATGATCTCTTTAAGGGGCATCGTGCTCATTGTTCTGTTCCTTTCCCTTTTCTGTGTTTGCGTTTTTATCTTCCGGTTCTTCTTTTTTCATTTCCGCGTCCGCGGGGGCGGGCTTCCACAGCTTTTTGACCTTTCTGTACCCGAACCAGCCGCTTACGGCGGCGGCGATGAGCTTTAACGGTATGAACGAAACGCGGATATCCGCCGCCAGATCGAATTCCTCCGATATAAAATCGGGCTCCGCGGCGAAATCTATCGCGCCGCACTTTTTCGACCTGCGCTTTATCGAATCCAGCAGGGCGAACAAATCGCCCGCCGCGCCGCTTACCGCGCCGTAAAGCACCGCCGTTTTCGCCGGATCGGGCGAGGCGACGCGCACCCGCAGATACGCCTTTTCCAGCTTTGCGCTTTTGCCCAGCTTTTTAAGCGTTTTTTTAACGGCGGCGAGCGCGGTGTCGATAAGCTCGCCCAACGGCGGCCGCACGAGTTCGGGCTTTTCGCCCTCTTTTTTCTTCTTTTTCTTTTCTTTCTTCGGCTTCTTTTTCTTTGCTTCCGCCGCGTGCCGCGGCTTGTCCTCTTCCTTCTTGCCGATAACGCCTTTGAAAACGGTGAACCGCAGGAAGAGGTATTTTATTGTTACCTCTATTTCGCGGCAGTAACCGACGCAGACGGTGACCTTGCAAAGCAGCGGCAGAAGCAGAAAAGCGAGTATGCCGAGTATGATATACAGGGCGATCACACCGCGTCCTCCGGGGCGCTTTCGCCGTTTTCGCCTTCTTCGCCGCTTTCGTTATCGCCGGACGGGATGTCGAACGAGACCTGCTCGCCCGCGGATTGCAGCTCGGCGTTCGGAAGGTCCTCCAGCCGTTCGAGCCCGAAGCACCTCAGAAACGCGTCCGTGGTGCCGAAGAGGATCGGCCTGCCCGGCGCGTCGAGCGTGCCGCGTTCGGCGATAAGTCCCTTTTCGACAAGCGAGGAGACGATGGAGGAGCTGTCCACGCCGCGTACCATTTCGATAAACGAGCGCGTCACCGGCTGATTGTAGGCGACTATCGCCAGCACCTCGAGCGACGCCTTCGAAAGCGGAGGCGTTTTGCGCATATCCAGCCCTTTTTTGACGTAATCGGCAACGAACGCCTTGGTGCAGAGCTGATACGAATCCTCCACGGTTATAAGCTGTATGCCGCTGGTCCTGTCGTCGGAATATTTCTCGCGCAGGAGCGCGGCGGCTTCGCGCAGGGATTCGGCGTCGACTTCCAGTATCTCGCACAGACGGTCCTTCGCGACCGGGCATCCGCAGGCGAACAGCACCGCTTCGAGCGCCGCGGGAGTTTCTTTATTCATATTCGTCGTTCCCCTCTCCGTAATAATTGTCCGCCGCGCCTTCGCCCAGCGAAAGGTGTATGTCCCCGGCCTCGTCGCGTTCGACGGCGACTATCCCGTCGCGCACCGATTCGAGCAGCGCCAGGAACACCGCGACGGCTTCGTTGCGGGACGAAACGCGGACGAAAAGCTCTTCGAACCGGCATTCACCGACCTGCTCCAGCCGCGAGACTATCGCGTTTATCTTTTCGCCGACGGTGTAATAGTGCGTTTCGATACGCTTGAAAAGCTCCGGCTCCGGTTCCGCTTTGCGGGCGTTTATCCTGTCCGCGATGCGCAGGAACGCCTCCGTTAACAGCTCCACGGCGTGCCCGCGCGAATAATCGCTTTTGGGCGGCTCGTCGGCGGGTTTTGTGAACGTGTCGTAATGCCCCGCGCTCTGCTCGCGCAGGAATTCCGCCGCGGCGCGCGCGCGCTGATGTTCCAGCAGCGCGTCGACCAGCGGGGCGCGCGGGTCCTCGTCCTTTTCGTCGCGCGGCAAAAGCATACGGCTTTTTATAAGCATAAGCTCCGCCGCCATAACGATGAACTCCGAGGCGATCTCCATATCCATACTTCGCATCGCGTCGAGATATTCGACGTACTGCTGAGCGATCTCGGCTATGGGGATGTCGAAAATATCTATTTTGTGTTTTGCGATCAGCGCCAGCAGAAGGTCAAGCGGGCCTTCGTACCGTTCGATCTTTAAGTTTACAGATTCCATTAACGTTCCTTTACAGCCCGAATACCATTATCCAGAACCCGGTGAATCCATCGTAGATCACGTCGCGCAGCCAGGTTATGGGAAAAAAGATATAATCGAATATCTTTCCCGCGCTGCCCGGCAGCCAGGAAAGCAGGATTATGCCCAGCAGGATATACTGCGCGTAGTTGCGTATCTTTGCGTATCTCACGGCGAGATTCGGGGGCAGCATGCACATCACGATGTTCGAACCGTCCAGCGGCGGCAGCGGTATAAGGTTGAACAGCCCCAGACCGAGGTTCATAAGTATCATATAATAGAATATCGTGAGTATCGCGCCGCCGATATTTCCCGCAAGGAATTCATAGGGGCATACCTTGTAAAGCAGCACGAAGAAGAACGCCGAAACGAACGCCAGCACGAAGTTGCTCAGCGGCCCGCAGAACGAAACTATGGCGAAATCGCGCCGCGGCTTGCGGAAATTGCGGGTTACGACCGGGACCGGCTTTGCGTAGCCGAACCCGATAAGCAGCATCATAAGCGCGCCGAACGGGTCCAGGTGCCGCAGCGGATTGAGCGAAAGCCGCCCGTCCGCCTTCGCGGTGCTGTCGCCGAGCTTATACGCCGCGTACCCGTGCGCGTATTCGTGCACGGTGAGCGATATCATTATCACCCCGGCGGAGATAAGGAAATAGAGTATCTTCTGCCCGAGCGACAGACTGTTGTTGAATAAGATCCTTGTAAGCATTTTTTACCCCTTTCGGGCGTTATTTAAGCTTTATCATCGATTTTTCCCAGACCTTCGGCGGCTCGTAGCCCATCATCGTAACGGCGGTCGCCGCGACGTTTGCCAGCCCGAAATCGCCCTCCTCGAAGGTGTAGGAACCGGAATAGAAGTTGTCGTAAATAAAGCAGGGCACCGGGTTGAGCGTGTGGCTCGTCTTCGCCTTCGGCTTGCCGTCGGCTCCCAGCTTCGGCGCGCCGGTCTTTTTGTCTATCTCGTACATTTCGTCGCAGTTGCCGTGGTCGGCGGTAACTATCGCCACGCCCTTCGCCTCGTCGACGGCTTTAAGTATGCGCGCAAGGCACAGATCGAGCGCCTCCATCGAAACCTTGGCGGCTATGAAGGAGCCGGTATGCCCCACCATATCGCCGTTCGGGAAGTTCACGCGCAGGAAGCCGAACCCGCCGTTCTTTATCTTGTCGATGAGCACGTCGGTTATCTCCGCGCACTTCATCCAGGGGCGCTGCTCGAAAGGCACCACGTCGGAGGGTATCTCGATGTATTCCTCCAGCTCCTCGCTGAACTTGCCGCTGCGGTTGCCGTTCCAGAAATAGGTAACGTGCCCGTACTTCTGCGTTTCGGAGATCGCAAGCTGGCGTTCCCCGTGCGCGACAAGGAATTCGCCCATCGTGTTGCTTATCTCCGGCGGCGCCACGAGATAGCGCGAGGGGACGTGCGTGTCGCCGTCGTATTCCAGCATCCCGGCGTAGGTTATATCCGGGACACGAACTCTGTCGAATTTATCAAAGCCCTCTTTGCCTTCGAACGCCTTGCTTATTTCTATCGCCCTGTCGCCGCGGAAGTTGAAGAACACCACGCTGTCGCCGTCCTCCACCGTGCCCACCGGCTTTCCGTTTTCGGCGATGACGAAGGGATCGAGGTCCTGGTCGATGGCGCCCGTCTCGGCGCGGAGGGTGTTTATGGCTTCCTCGGCGGAGGCGAACTGCCTGCCCTCGCCCAATACGTGCACGTGCCAGCCCTTTTCCACCATTCCCCAGTTGGCTTCGTAGCGGTCCATGGTTATGTTCATCCTGCCGCCGCCGGAGGCGATGCGCGCGTCGAACCCGTTTCCGTTGAGCCCGGCGAGGAAGGATTCGAACGGGAGCACGTATTCAAGCGCGCTCGTCTCGCCCACGTCGCGCCCGTCAAGCAGGATATGAACGCGCACGCGCTTTATCCCGTCCCGCTTCGCGCGGGTTATCATGGCTTTTAAGTGATCTATGTGCGAATGGACGTTCCCGTCCGAGAACAAGCCCAGAAAATGTAAAGTTCCGTTCCGCGCGCCGGAGATTATCTGCTTCCACGCGTCGTTTTCGAACATCCTGCCGCTTTCTATCGCCTGAGAAACGAGCTTTGCCCCCTGCGCGAAGACCTGCCCGGCGCCCAGCGCGTTGTGCCCCACTTCGGAATTGCCCATGTCGTCGTCGGAGGGGAGCCCCACCGCCGTGCCGTGCGCGCGCAGCTTGAAGCAGTGATAGTTTGCGAACAGCATATCCAGAGTGGGCGTGTCCGCCTGCTTCACGGCGTTGCCCTCCACGCGGTCGCAAAGTCCCACGCCGTCCATAACGATAGTCAGTACCGGGCGTTTTTCGCCCGCGAAAATGCCTTTTGCCATATTATTACCTCTTGTTTAAATTATTTACTGTTTCGGAGCAATATTATTACTCAATATGTTATTATATATCATCCTGTCAATATTTTCAAGGATTTTTCGCGTATTTTTTGCGTTTTTTTAAGCGCCGCGCCCGGCGCCCGGAGTTCAAAGAAGCGTTATTATAATATTTGCTTTGCGTTTTTCGGTACGCGGTCAACTCGTTTATATATGCCCGCGCGGGGTTTCTTTTTTTACTTGTTTACTTTATCGTTGACTTTATCGCGTCCGCGTGGTAAAATATACCGTGTATATGCGTTTAACGTGTTTTTACATATGACATACGACTTTTTACGAGGTGCGGCAGATGACAAGAAGGGAATCGCGCGAGGCGGCGCTTAAATATATTTTCGAGCAGGAGTTCGACGCGGCGCGTACGCCGGAGGAAATAATAGAAACGGCGTGCGAGGAGCGCGGCGACGAAGCGCCGAGCGGGTTCGCGCGCGAGCTGTTCTTCGCGGCGAGCGAAAACCGCGGCGATTACGACGAAAAGATAGCCGCCGCGGCCGAAAACTGGCGTTTCGACAGGATAAGCAAGGTCGCTTTGGCGGTACTGCGGCTGGCTTGCGCGGAGCTTTACGGTTTCCCGGAGATACCGGTGGAGATCACCGTGAACGAGGCGCTGGAGCTCGCAAGGAAATACGCCGACGAAAAATCGGTGCCTTTTGTGAACGGGGTGCTGGGCAAGCTCGCCGCCGGGATCGAAAAACCGCGGGCGAAGCAAAAGCCGCGCCCGGAGGAGCGCCCGCAATGACCGGGGAGCGCGTACCGATTACCGTAGAACAGCTCAACACCTACGTTAAAGACTACCTCGGCACCTCGCCTTTCCTGGCGAACGTGCTGGTAAAAGGCGAGCTTTCGAACGTGCGCGTTTACGGCGGCAGCGGGCATATATATTTTACGCTTAAAGACGAAAAATCGGCGCTTTCGGCGACGATGTTCGGCGGCGCCTCAAAACTGGATTTCACCCCGGAAAACGGCATGAAGGTCGTCTGCTCCGGCAGGGTGGCGGTATTCGTGCGGGACGGGAAATACCAGCTCTACGCCGAAACGATGCAGCCGGACGGAGCCGGTTCGCTGTTCATCGCCTTCGAGCAGCTTAAAGCGAAGCTCGAAAAAGAGGGGCTTTTCGACGCGGCGCACAAGAAGCCTCTGCCGAAGATCCCGTTTTCGGTGGGGATAATAACCGCGCCCGGCGGCGCCGCGGTGCGGGATATGATAAACGTTACGCACAGGCGGTTCCCGGCGGCGAGGATATACCTTTACCCCTCGCTGGTGCAGGGGGCTTCCGCCCCGGCGCAGCTTATAACCGCGCTGCGCGTGCTTGATTCAAGCAAAAAATGCGAAGTTATAATAATAGGCCGCGGCGGCGGCAGCGCGGAGGATCTGTGGTGCTTCAACGACGAAGCGCTTGCCCGTGCCGTTTACGAATGCGAAACGCCGGTGATATCCGCAGTCGGGCACGAGACCGATTTTACAATCTGCGATTTCGTCGCGGACCTGCGCGCCCCCACGCCGAGCGCGGCGGCGGAGCTGGCTGTGCCGGACGCGGCGAATCTTGCGCGGCAGTTCGGCAACGTGCAGAGGCGGCTCGCCTCCCGCTTGGAGCTTGGCGCGAAATACGCCCGCACGCGGTTGGAAACGCTTTCGCGGCGGCCTGTGATGCAGAACCCGCGCGCCTGTTTCGACGAACGGCGTATGGCGCTCGGACGCTGCGAGGAAAAGCTGCACGCGGCGGCGGGAGCGCGCGTCGAGCGTGAAAAACTGCGCCTGGAAGCCACGCGCGGGAAGCTGGCGAGTCTGGACCCGCTTGCGATACTCGAAAGGGGCTTCGCCGTGGCGTTCACGGACGGGAACAGGGCGGTCCGCAGCGTGAAGGAGCTTCCGGAGGGCACGGATTTCCGCCTGCGGCTGAAAGACGGCGAAGTGGAAGCGGCAGCTAAATAGATTTCCCTGCCGAAAAACCCAAAAGCGCAAGCGTTTTTGAATATTTGATAAAAAAAGAAAAATCCCGCAAGAAACAGCAGGAGGCGTTTTCTTGCGGACAGATATTCGGAGTTTACTATGGCTGTGATCATACGCGCTATCACGCGCGACGGCTCCGCGAGAGCCATGATAACCGACGCGCGCGATATCGTTCAGCGCGCGCACGAAATACACGATACCGCGCCCACCGCGACGGCGGCTTTGGGGCGCACGCTTATCGCCGCCTCGCTCGCCGGGTCGATGCTCGGCGAAAAAGAGGACCTGCTTACCGTACGGTTCAAGGGCGACGGACCGGGCGGCGCCGTGGTCGCCACAAGCGACTGGTGCGGCAACGTGCGCGGATTCATTCAGAACCCGCGGTGCGACCTGCCCCTGCGCGCGGACGGAAAACTGGACGTCGGAAAATGCGTGGGAAAGGGCAATATGTACGTCCTGCGCGACGCGGGCGGGAAAGAGCCCTACGTCGGCGTTTCGGAGATACAGACGGGCGAGATAGGCGACGACGTGGCGTATTACTACGCGACGAGCGAGCAGATACCCACCGTATGCGCCCTGGGCGTGCTGGTGGATACCGACCTTAACGTTAAACGCGCGGGCGGCGCGCTGGTGCAGCTTTTGCCGTTCGCGGAAGACGAAGTCGCCGCCCGGCTGGAGGAAAACGCCCGCAAAATGCGCCCGGTGACCGAGGTCTTGCTTGACGGCACGCCGGAAGACGTGCTCGCCGCCGTGTTCGACGGGCTGGAATACGACGTTTTCGACAGGATAGAGTGCGCCTATAAATGCGCCTGCAGCCGCGAAAAGACCGACGCCGCTTTGGTCTCTTTGGGCGAAAAGGAGCTTTCGGAGCTTATAAACTCCGATACCGAAACGGTGCTCGGCTGCGGATTCTGCGACAAAAAATACAAATACACCAAAAGCGAGTTGAAAAAGCTTTTGGAAAAGGCAAGGAAGAAATGAACGGCAAAAAAACTGTGCTTGTTACGGGCGGCGCCCGCGGGATAGGCGAAAGCATAAGCCGCGCCTTCGCCGCGGCGGGCTACAGGGTGTTCATACACTGCGACGAAAGCGCGGAGGCGGCGAAAGCGCTTTGCGCCGAGCTCGGCGACGCGGAATATTTCCGCGCCGACCTTTCGAAGCCCGAGGGCGTGCGCGCCCTGTTCGAAGCGTCCGGCGCGCCGGACGTGCTGGTGAACAACGCCGGGATCGCGCTGGTAAAGCCGTTCGACGCGGTTTCCGCGCCGGAGGCGGAAAAGCTCTACGCGCTCGACCTGTTCGCGCCTATTGAACTTGCGCGGCTGTGCGCCCCGGCGATGATAAGCCGCAAAAGCGGCTGCATAATAAACATTTCCTCGGTGTTCGGCGAATCGGGCGGGAGCTGCGAGGTGGATTATTCCGCGGCGAAGGCGGGGCTTATCGGATTCACAAAAGCGCTCGCGAAGGAGCTCGGCCCCAGCGGGATCCGCGTTAACTGCGTCTGCCCCGGCGTTATCGACACCGAAATGAACGACGACCTTTCTTTCGAGGACGTGGAATCGCTTACCGGGGAGATACCGCTTTGCCGCATGGGCAGGGCGGAGGAAATCGCCGCCGCGGCGGTGTTCCTGGCGGGCGAAAACGCGGAATATATTACCGGCGCCGTGCTTGACGTGAACGGCGGCTGGCAGGGATAGGAGAGTTTTATGAAACGTATCGCGGAGTTTTACAAGGTGAGCGAAAAGCAGTTCGCGGGGGAAGGATACGGCGAAATAAAGCTGCCGCGCCGCGCGACCGCGGGCTCGGCGGGTTATGATTTCTTCGCCCCGTGCGACTTCACTTTGGAACCGGGGAGCGAGCTGGTTATAGAGACCGGCGTGCGCGCCCGCATAGCGGAGGGGTGGTTTTTGCTTATCCTGCCGCGCTCCGGCTCCGGGTTCAAATACGGCGTGCGGCTGGCGAACACCGCGGGCGTGATCGATTCGGATTACTTCCAAGCCGAAAACGAGGGGCATATAAAAATAAAGCTCGTCGGCGGGAACCGTGCTTTCTGCGTTAAAAAGGGCGAAGCGTTCGCCCAGGGGATATTCGTCCCTTACGGGATATCCGAAAGCGACGACTGCGAAGAGATCCGCCGCGGCGGATTCGGGTCGACGGATAAGAAGGTGTTATAAGATGATAACGACGAAACAGCGCGCCTATCTGCGCGCACTTGCGAACGAAAAGGAGCCGGTGACGCAGATCGGCAAAGGCGGTCTTAACGAAAACGGGATAAAAGCGATAAGCGCGGCGCTGGAAGCGCACGAGCTTGTTAAACTTACGGCGCTGGAGACCTGTCCCGAACCTGCAAAGGATATTATGCCCCGTCTGTGCGAAGCGCTGGGCTGCGAACCGGTGCAGGTGATCGGCAGGCGCGTGGTGATCTACCGCCGCGCCTCCAAGCCGGAAAACCGCAGAATAATACTGCCGCGGTAAAAGCGGCAATACAAAAAGGCGACTCGGGAGAGTAGCCTTTTTATTTTGCTCCGGTCATTCGTTTTTATCCCACAGTCCGCGCTCGATCGCGCCGAACAGGCGGGCTTTCACGCCCCTGTCCTCCCTCTCCAGCGCGGCAAGTTTTTGCTTTGCCTCCTCGCGCCGGGTAAAACCGTCGGCGGGACAGAGCTTGGGCGAAACGGCGATTTCGTTAAGCCGCACGAAGCGGGATATCTCCTTTTCCGGCGCGTAGATGAGCGGACGGATGACGGTTATATCCGACCGTGAAAGATAGGTCGTCGGCTTGAAGCAATCGAACCGGCCTTCGATGAACAGGTTCATATACATAGTCTCTATCGCGTCGTCGTAATGGTGCCCCAAAGCGAGCTTGCCGCAGCCGAGCGACTTCGCCGCCGAATGCAGCGCGCCGCGGCGTATATTCGCGCACAGCGAGCAGGGGTGTTTTTCCGCGCGGACGCCGAACACCACCGGGTATATGTCGCTATCGAAGCTGTGAAGCTCCAGACCAAGCTCCCCGCAAAGCGCGCGGATATTCCCGTCGTCCTCGCCGGGGAATCCCATTTTTAAGTTTGTCGGCACCACGGAAAAGCGGGCGGGGTGGAACTTCGCCAGCCCGGCGAGCGCGCACAGCAGCGCAAGACTGTCCTTGCCGCCGGAAACGCCCACGGCGACGCGCTCGTTTTCGCCGATCATACCGTATTTATCCACCGCGCGGCGCGCGTAGGACATAAGCTTCTGCAGACTCTTGCTGTCGTTCATTTGTCTTTACCGTATCCACACAGGTCTTTTATAACGCATTCGCCGCATTTGGGGCTTCGCGCGGTGCATATCTCGCGCCCGTAAAGCACCATCCGGTGGCAATAGGCGCTTTGTTTTTCCAAAGGGATGAGTTTATCGAGCGACTTTTCGGTCTCCAGCGCGTCCTTCCCGCCGGAAAAGCCCAACCTGCCGTTTATGCGGATGCAGTGCGTGTCCGCCACGATGCCGCCCAGCCCGAAAACGTCCCCTCGTACGAGGTTCGCGACCTTTCGCCCCACCCCGCGCAGGGTGAGCAGGTCTTTCATTTCGCTCGGGACCTTGCCGCCGTAGACCCCGGCTATCCGCGCGGAGCATTCTTTAAGCGCCAGCGCTTTCGAATGGTAAAGCCCCGCGGAGCGTATAAGCTCCTCTATATCCTTTATTTCCGCGCTCGCCATGGCGGCGGGCGTGGGGAACGCGGCGAAAAGCGCGGGCGCGATCATGTTCACGCGCGCGTCGGTACACTGCGCGGAAAGGATCGCCATTATAATGAGCCGGAACGGATCGCCCGTCCATACAAGCCCGCATTCGCCCGCGGGGTATTTTTCCTCCAGCGCTTTTATAACGAGCGCGGCGCGCTGTTTTTCGGTCGTTTTTCCGTATCCGCTCATTCGTCGAAAATATAATTCACGTCGCCGGAAAGCAGCGCCAGAGTGCCGCGGTAGATTATCTCCGCGCGCTCATCGTAGTTGAACTTCATTTTTTCGGCGTATTTGCGGTCGGTAAGATAAACGTCCACCGAATAAAGCGTTTTTTCCTTGTCGAATATCCGGCAGTTGAGGTTATACCCCTCCCCCTGCTCGGTTATCGCGCTTTTGATCTGCGTTCCGGTGCGGTTGAAGGCGAGCAGGCGCAAAGCGCTGCGCAGCGCGCGGTCCTTTATCACCGTAAGCAGCGTGCTTTCATAGCTTTCCAGCGTTTCGGCGCCGCTTTCGGTTATGGCGTAAAGCTTGTTTCCGCCGGAGGTCCCCGCCTCCTGCACCTGCTTCGCGTCCAGAAGCTCCGAAAAAGCAAACGCGAAATCGAAGTAATTCACGAACTCGTCCTGCAGGACTATGTCGTTTATGGTATTGTATTCAAGCGGTTCGCCGACGTTTTTCAATAAGTAAAGAATAAAGACTTTTACGTCGACCTTGTCCCGAAGCTGCATCAGCTTCCACATCCTTTCCGCAATTTTCGTCATTTATCATTATAAAACAACTTTTTGCATTTTGCAAGAGCATATTTTTTGCCTGCCGAAAAAAGGAAAACGCCCGGGATCGGGCGTTTCGGACCTTGATCATTCGTTTTTGATAATGCGTCTTCCGTTTTCGTCCCGCCGCGCCAGCAGCGAATCGAACGCCTCCCTCGCTTCGCGTCTGCGGCGTTCGGTGGCGGTCTTATCGTAGGTTATGCGTATAACGTCGCCCTCCTTGGCGCGGGGGAGCAGTTTTTTGCTTATGATCGCCGTTTCGCCGTTTTCCAGCGCCGCAACGGCGTGATCGCCTTCGAATCTGTCTATTACCACTTTCATATTTTATCCCCTTTCCTATTCCTCCGGGCGGCATTTCCCGCAGGGCGAAAATCCCTGTTTTTCCAGCTCCGCAAGCGTGCGGACGGAGAAAACGCGGTTGCGCTCCGCGATCCCCGGCACGCCCTCGCAATCGGGGCGGTGGATCTTTTTGCCGTTAAGATTAAGCACCCATTTATATTCCGTTTCCGCGCGTTCCTTCCCGACGGAAACCGTTTCTCCGTCCGAAACGACGGTTACCGTGCCCTCCAGATCGGTGCGGAGCAGCGTTTCCATACCGCTGTCGAGCCAGCGCGTCATTACCCCGCGGTTCGGGTGGCCGTAGGGGTTGCCCGCGCCGCAGCTTATTATCCCGATCTTCGCGCCGACGGCTCGCACGAACTCCTCCGACGAGGAATCCGCGCTGCCGTGGTGCCCGATCTTCACCGCGTCGCTTTTAAGCTTTTCGCCGTATGCCCCGACAAGCTCCGCCTCCTCGTCCTTTTCGGCGTCCGCGGCGAACAGGAACGACGTGCCGCCGTATTGCAGTTTGAGCACCACGGAGCAGTTGTTAAGGTTTTCCGGCGTTATCCGCAAGGGCCCGAGCACCTCCGCGCGCAGGTCCTCTTTTTCGAAAATACAGAAGCCGGGGCTGACCGTTTCGATCTTTGCCCCTTTTTCGGATATCGCCGCGAGCATCGCCGAAAACGAGCTGTGAGTCGCGACGACGTCCGGCATAAATATTCTTCCGATCGCGAACGAGCCGATGACCTGCGCCATCCCGCCCATATGGTCGGTATGCGGATGAGTCGCCAGCAGATAATCTATTTTCTCGCACCCGAGGCGGTCGATAAACGAGATCACCCGCCCGGCGCAGTCGCGCTCACCGCAGTCGATAAGCATATATTCGCCGTCCGGCAGCTCGATAAAAACCGAATCGCCCTGACCGACGTCGATATAATGCACGCGCAGCTTTCCTTCCGCCGCGGGCACGGGCGCGCTTCCGCTTTCCGTGGCAGGCGTTTCGGAGCTGTCCGCCGCGGACGGTCCGCCGGGCGCGGAAGATCGCGCGGGGCCGTCGGCCCCGTAACAGCCGAAAAGGCAGCTCGCCGCGCATAAGGCGGCGAGCAGCAGGTACAAAAGCTTTTTTGTCATTTAATGATTCAGCCGCCTATGACGTAGGTACCCAGAACGTGGCGCTTCGTCATGGCGTAATCGGCGGTGTCGACGCGCCCGTTGCGGTTAACGTCCGCCGCGGCGAGGCGGTAGACGTCGTCGCTTTCGACGGTCTTCATATAATAGCGTTTGATGAACGCGTAGTCGGAGGCGTTTATGCGCCCGTCGGCTATCGCGTCTCCCGGGACGACGGCGGTATAGGTCACCCCGCCCGCGCTTATGGCGGCGCCGTTGGAGATATAGGCGCCGTCGCTTATCTCTTTACCGTCGTATTTTTCGGCGGTGACGTTTTTGTTTTCGAAGTGCTTCGCAAAATCCTTCAGCCGCGTCTTTTCGGCTATCCCGGTTATAACGAAGCCGTTGATAACGTAAGGCGAATCCGAAGTCGGTATAAGCTCGGACTGCAGTTCGAGGTCCTTGAGCATCCATTTGTTGCGCTTTTCGAGCCATTCGCGCAGATATTCTATCTCCGCCTTGTAGCTGCCGAGAGGCGCGTGCTCCAGCGTGCTGTATTTTTTGGCTATCCTCCAGCCCGCCTCGGCGTAGTTGCGGGCGAACGTCTCTTTATAAGTCTCCGTCAAAACGTCGATGCGGTTTTTGCCGAGCCGGTTGTCCGCGTAGAGATTGGTGATCGTATCCTGAAGCTCCAGCATTCTCGCCTTCACCGCGTCCTTGAACCCGGCGAAATTGAACAGCGGCTTGAACCACAGGCAGCGGCATATCTTCCCCTCGGTGCTGTCGCCGGAGGTGTTGCGGTTGTTGTAATCCCAGTAATAGTCGGCGTCGCAGTTGCCGGAAGAAAGGTCGAAATCCCAGCAGGGGCCGCCGTAGATCTTGCCGTCCTTAATATAGAAGCGGGTGGAGCCGGTGTTGACGTCGACGTTCTTGAAGTATTCCAGCACGATATAGAAATCCACCATCGAGGGGATGTCGAAATACTTCTGCACGTCGGCGTACTTCCCGGTCGCCAGAGTGTCCTCGGCGTTTTTAAGGAACTCCATAAGCCATTCGAACTGCTCGTCGGTGGGCTCCTCCGGTTCGTTTATGCCGAGCCGTATGCCGTAGCGCTTCGTGGTGAAGTAGACCGTGCCTTCGTCGGTGCGCGCGTCGCGCTCCAGCACGAATTCGTGGCCGTCGGTATCGATATCCACGCGGGAGGAGGACGCCTGTATCGCGTCGGTGAGCAGATAGGCGCCGTTCAGCTTGCCGTTAAGATAAACCTCCGCGACGCGGTACTTCGGGGTATAGCGCAGACCGATATCCTTTGCGAAATCGAGCACCATCTGGTTGCGGATAAGCGTTTTTTCATAGCAGTTGGCGAGCAGGCACCATTTTTTGTTCTTGCCCATGCCGAGCACGTCGGTCTTGGCGGAAAGCTTTATGTTGAACGGCTTCTTTTCGCCGCTGGAGGTGGAATTGCCGCGGATCTTTATTTTGGAAGCTTCGTCGACGAGAGTTTCGTGCCCGCCGTCGGCGCTGTCGATTATCTCCACCTTGCAGTCGACGTATTTTTCGGTATTGGGGGATTTTTCATAGGTTATAAAGATCTTAACGCTTTCGCCCGGCGCTTTTTTGTCGACCGCGGCGCCCGCGGGCAGGCATACCGCTGCAAAAAACAGCATGCAAAGCAGTAACGCTGTCAGCTTTTTCATTGTTTGTCCGGTCCTCCTTCAAAGGTTTTTCGCGCAAAACGCGCGCGTTTCGTCCGTAAATCGCTTTTATACGGATATCATTTTACCACAAACGTTTCGGTTTTTCAATAAAAATTTACAAATAGTTAATATTTACATTTGCGTTTGCACTTGAAAAAAACGGATACTGTTGCTATACTATATAAGTAAAAATATATTCTCTTGAAAGAGCGTGTGCGAATGATCCTGAAATTCCCGGGCGGTGCGGCGCCCGAACAAAAAAGCCAATACGCCGGCAAACGGATAGAGGAGCTTACCGATTGCTCCGTCGTCTGCCTTAAAATACCCGAAAACGCCGAGGCGCGCTGCGGGCTTCGCGAAAACGAAACCGTGGACCGCGGCTCGTTTGTCGCGCTGGTCGGCGGAACTCCGGTATATTCCCCGGTGTCCGGTCTGTTCCAGGGCCGCGTTTCGATGAACGACGGCGATTATTACGTTATCGTTTCGGACCGGCGCCTGCGCGAGCAGCGCATTTTCGAGCCCGAAACGCGCGACCTGCGCTCTTTGGGGTTCGCGGAAATACAAAAGTCCGTGCGGGAGCTCGGGATAACCGACAGCAGGTCCGGTTTGCCGCTGTGGAAGCTTATGGAGCGTCTGCGCGGCGGGTGCCGCCGCGTTGTGGCGGACTGCACCGAAAGCGACGCGGTCTGCGGGATATCCGCCCGGATATGCATAGAAAAATGCGTTTCGGTGATCGGCGGCGTGAAGATACTGCTCCGCGCGACTTCCGCTTCCCGCGGGGTGCTCGCCTTCGAAGCGGGCAAAACGCGCGTGCGCGAGGCGTTCGAAAAGCATCTCGGCGCGGATTCGCCGGTGGTGTGCGCGCGCCTGCAGGAAAAATACCCGTATAACGACCGCGCGCTGATGAACGCAATATACCTTGCCGAGCTCGGAAGGAACGAGACCGCCGCCGACAGAGGCGTGCTTATCGTTTCCGCCGAATGCGCCGCCGCGGTTTACGACTGTATGGCGTCCGGTATGCCCATGCTGGACAGATATATCGGCTTTTACGGCGACGGGATCGCGCGCGGGGCGAACCTTAAAGTCCCCTGCGGGACGACTGTGCACGATATTGCGGAATACCTCGGCGGCAGGGCGCGCAAGACGCCGGTTTTCGAAAACAGTCTGCTCAACGGCGCGCCCGCGGGCGGAGCGGTCACGGCGTCGACGCGCGCGTTTATCGCGCAGGAAAAGCAAAAACGCCGCCGCACGCCCTGCATCGGCTGCGGTGCCTGCGCCGCCGCCTGCCCGGTAAAGCTTATACCCGCGGAAGCGCTGGGGGGAGCCGGCGCCGAAGCGGCGCGCGCCTGCATCGGCTGCGGCGCCTGCGAATACGTCTGCCCGAGCGGGATACCGCTCGTATCCATGATCAACAAACGCCGCGCAAGGGCGGCGGAAGAAAAAGGCGGTGACGAACTGTGAGCGTTATGCCTGCGGCTCATTCCGGCGAAACGCGGCTGAGCAAAGCTTCGGACCGGCTTATCGCCCTGCTTCCGGTGCTTATCTGGAGCGTTTATATCTTCGGCGCGAGGGTGATCACGCTGTGCGCCTTATCCGTCGGCTTCTGCTTCGGACTGGACTATTTCGTGCAGCGGTACGCCTTCCGCGCTCCGGCGGGCGTGCGGACGGATCCGTACAACGCGGTTTACGGCCTTTGCGCCGCGCTGTTGATGCCCGTCGCGGCGCCGCTTTGGGCGCCTGTGCTCGCCGCCGCTTTCACCGTCGCAGCGAAAAATATACACTACCGCGACACGCGCCGCGTGTTCAATCCCTATATCTTCTCCGCCGCGGCGATGAACCTTCTGTTCCGAGGGATGATGACCTGCTACACCCGCCCTCTGGCGTATTTCAACGCGTTCAGCTTCGTTATCGACGGCGGACTTATAGAAAAATACCGCGTGCTCTCGCCGCTGCAGTATATGGCGGGCGGCTCGGTTTACGAAGACGGGCTCCTGCCGCAGTTCATAGGGTTCTCGCAGGGGGCGATCGGCGAGATCGCGATACTCGCGCTGATGCTCGGCTCCGTGTGGATGTTCCTGCGCCGGGACGGCAACGTTTTGGGCACCTTCACGTTCTGCGCGCTTATATTCGTGCTGGCGTACGCCTTCCCCTCCAAGGACGCGGAGCCTGTCTATTACGTTTTCGGCACCCTGTTCTCCGGCGCGATGATATTTATAGCCGTGCACGCGCTTAACGACGGCGCGACCATGCCGATGAACTCGCTCGGGCTGGTGATCGTCGCGGCGGTATGCGCGGTCCTTATATTCGCCGGGCGCAAAATATTCCCCGGCTTCGAATGCGGTTATTACGTGATACTCGCGGCGAACGCCGCCTCGCCGTTCGTCGAAAAGCTCACCCGGCCGCGCGTTCCGGGAACAAAAAAGAAAGCGGCGAAAAGCGGATGAAGGAACGGCTTACACGGATCCGGATAACCGCCGTCACGCCGGAGGGATACGGGATCGGGCGCGATGAGGACGGCAAGGTGATTTTCGTGCCGGACACCGCCCCGGGCGATCTTGTCGCGGCGGGGATAATCAAAGAACTTAAAAACAGCTCCGTCGCGCGGCTGGAGGAAATAATCGCCCCCTCGCCGATGCGGGTGATACCCGATTGCCGAGTCTGCCGCAAATGCGGCGGCTGCGTGTTCCGGCACATAAGCTACGACGCGGAAACGGAGATAAAACGCGGCTTCGTGCGGGAGGCGTTCGCACGGATCGGCGGAATGGATATCGAAGCGGGCGAAACACGCCGCGGGAGCGAGCTTTATTACCGCAACAAGGTGCAGTACCCCTTTGCGCGCGGCGAGGACGGCAAATGCGTTTTCGGCTATTACGCGCGCAGGTCGCACCGCGTGGTCCCGCACGAATTCTGCCTTCTGCAGGACCAAAGCTTTTACGAAACCGCGCGGTACTGCGCCGGACGCGCCGACGAGCTGGAGATACCCGCATACGACGAGCAGACCGCAAGCGGCGTGCTGCGCCATATAGTCATGCGCCGTTCGCGCGCGGGGGAAATGCTGGTCTGCCTGGTGACGAGCGAAAACTCCGCCGCCCTGCGGCGGCTCGCGGAGGATATTTTTAATCGCTTCCCGTTTATAGCGGGGGTACATATAAACCTGAACGCCCGGCGCGACAACGTGATATTCGGCGAAGAGACCTTCCGCGCCGCCGGGGACGAAGCGCTTTACGACACGCTCTGCGGCAAAAAATTCGCCCTCTCGCCGCGCTCGTTCTATCAGGTCAACGCCGAAATGGCGGAACGGCTCTATTCCCACGCGGCGAAGCTCGCTGCCGGGGCGGGCGGCCGCGTTATACTCGACCTTTACTGCGGCGTGGGCTCCGTGGGGCTCTGCGTTGCCGGCGCGGACGATAAGCTTTGCGGCGTGGAGATAATCCCGGAAGCGGCGGAAGACGCGCGCGCCAACGCGAAGCTTAACGGCAGGAGCGAAGAAAACACGCTGTTCGTCTGCGGCGACGCCGCCTGCGGCGTGCGGGAGTGCGAAAAACGCTTCGGCTCCCCGGACGTGATAACCGTCGACCCGCCGCGCAAGGGGCTGGACACTGCGGTGATAGATACGATAGTTTCCGCCGCGCCGGAAAAGGTGATCTATATTTCCTGCGACCCGGCGACTCTCGCCCGCGACTGCAGGATATTCGCGGAAAAGGGCTATAAAACCGACAAAGCGACGCCTTTCGATCTGTTCCCGCGGACGGGACATATTGAGACGGTCGCGTTGATCACTCGAGCCGGGTTGTGACTACAGGTTAGATGTAAGACAGGAGAAGGCAATGTTAGTTATCACAGATAAAGCGTTATATCGAACTATTTGGGATAAGATTTATTCAGATTACTCTTTTCATCCTTCAACAGACAGTCATGGAAAATGGCTGAAACCGGAAGGTGTATTTCGAAAGTATAAACTCGAAATGATTTGGAACGAAGCGCAGGAAGCCATCATCAATTCCATTCTTTGTGAAGTGATTGGGAAAGAAATGTATGCGCTTGACTGGCAGCACGATTGTTTTCTCTTCGATCCAAACGAAAGAATACCGACCGGCTATGAATACCATGACGACGCAAGAAACTGTAATGTATATTTTCCAGATTATTATCCGGATGGGGACTATCATTTCTTTGTTTCTAAAGATTTGGCATTTGGACTTTACGGGCATCCGTGGAGAAAAGAACTAATTGTCGTTGGGGAAGAATTGATTATAGCAATAGAAAAGCATCTCGCTGAACTGGGATTGAAAAAATCAGTATTCTTGGAACCATAAACTTTGCAAAAAAGGTCAACAGCATATTCCTGACGCCGAGGGTCGGGTGGGCAGCGTAGATAATGGCATTTTTATTCACGCTATTGTCCCCAGGCATGTTGAGTGCGTGATATTGATGACGAAAAACGGATGAATCCGTACCCTGCAGGTTTATAAACAATAATGGGGAACAAATAATGCCATTGATTGCATTTGGAGATTGAAGTATGGGAACTTATAAGAAAAAACACCTCTGGTTTTGCATTCCGCTTCTCCTGACGATATTGTCGGCGGTGCTGATTTGCGGTTGTGCATGTACGTCCGTG
>JAEEGL012277473.1_pt1 | contig 27089 bp, 28 predicted proteins | sample 9134231 | NCBI WGS metagenome assembly JAEEGL01 (sample SAMN16246548, study PRJNA631951) | gut metagenome | biome: gut microbiome; feature: rumen; material: fiber-attached | host: Bos | place: Iran: Karaj | collected 2018-10 | reverse complement strand
TCATCCTTTCTTCAAAAGCACAAAAAAACTAACTATTTCTAGTTAGTAATCTATTACTCTCGAAACAAAAAGTTCGAGCTTCTTATCACATTGGTAGCGACGGGGGGATTTGAACCCTCGACCCTCTGGGTATGAACCAGATGCTCTAGCCAACTGAGCTACATCGCCATTTCGAAAGTAATAACATAGTACCATATTATTACTTAATTTTCAAGAGATTTTATAAAGTTTTTTCTTTTTTTATTTCATCAGGTATCATACTATCTACTTTATCTGTAAAGTATTTGTGACATTTTAATTTTTTATCTTTTGTAATACTATACCATATTTCATTTTCATATGTCTCTCTAGTAGTATGCCCTATTCTAATAATTGCTTTAGATTCACTTACATGTTTTTCATTTAATGATATATATTTTTTTATTATTTCATCAAATAAGTCTGATGTCATTTCATCTTCAGTAGTGAAATATGCTACTTTTGTATATTTCATTCCATTAAATGGTTCAATAATTAGTTTATATTCATTATTACCAACTTCTATTAAACTACAAGTATACATACTATCAACATCTAATCCATCATCTACATATGGACTTACATATACCCCTGTTTTAACACTAGGAATAGCTATTTTAGTCATAATTGGATTTAATAAGTCAATTACTTCATCTCTATAATCAGAAGCTAACACGACATTTTTTCTTTCTTGTGGTTCACCTAAATATAGTTTGCTAGAACTTTCACCACTTCTTGGTATATATTCTTTTTCTTCAGGTGTAAAATATACTATATCATTATTATGTTGTTTCTTTTTACTTTCTATATATTCATCATTTATATATTTAATATATTGCTTAGCTACATTTTCAAATCTTTCTAATTCTTTATTTAAAATAGATTCTTCATTTAAATTAACTGCTATACTATTACTATTAAATAAGAATTCTATTTGATCTCTTAAAATACTTCTTAATTCTTTTTTCTTATTATAGAATTCATATAATAATTTATTTCTTTCTTCAGTATTAGATGCTTTTTCAATAGCATCTTCATATTTCTTTAAATATTTATTATATAGTTCTTTATGTGAAGAAAATACTTTTCTGTTAATCCACTCCATTCTTTGAGCTTCTCTAAATATATTAAAACATCTTACTTTAGTAAATTTAAATCCTGGATTTGGAAAAGATAAATCTTCTGTAGCATTAGTAATAAGTAGATTAGTTTTCATATTATTATATGATAATACTAAACATAAATTACCATTATCATCATATGTTAAAACACAGGTATCATCTATAGTAAAGTTTCTACCAAATCTTTCTAATTCTTTAGAAGCTGCTTCCATTAAAGAAGTTGGTAATCTTTTAATAGATATGTAAATATCTTTAGTAGCTATACCATTTTCTTTAACATATTTATCTATATTTTCTAATAATGGATAAAACATATGTCCTCCTACTCTATATATAATAATACCATAATACAGTAAAAAAAGATATTAGTTCATATCAAAATTAATATCTTCTTTTTCTAATTTTATATTATATATTTCATTTATTTTATAATTACCTTTTAATTTTAATGGAATATAATTACTTGTAAATCCATAATAATAACCATCTTTTTCTTCTTCAATTAGTACACTTACTTCTTTACCTAAGAATTCTTTAAAATATTTTGATTCTAGTTCATTAGATAATTCTATTAGTTTATGTACTCTTTCTTTTTTAATATTCCCTGGTATTTTATCTTTCATTCTACTAGCAACAGTACCATCTCTATCAGAATAAGGAAATACATGTATTTTTGAAAAACCCACTTTTTTACAGAAATCTAATGTATCTTCAAAATCTTTTTCTGTTTCCCCTGGAAATCCAACAATTACATCAGTAGATAAAGAAATACCTGGTCTTAGCTTTCTTATTTTATTAACCATATCTAAGAAATACTTAGTATCATATCTTCTATTCATTTCTTTTAATATATGATTAGATCCAGCTTGTAATGGTATATGTAAATGTGATACGAATTTATTATTATTTTTAATAATATCCATCATACCATCGTCTAGTTCTACTATTTCTACAGAAGATAGTCTTATTCTTTCAAGGCCATCTATTTCACTTAGTTTATTTATAAGTTCATATAGTCTTTTATTATTATCATTATATTGTCCTGTATGTATTCCACATAATACTATTTCTTTATGTCCTGAAATAACTAAGTCAGTTGCTTCAATAATACATTTATTAAATTCTTTACTTCTTACTCTTCCTCTTACATATGGAATAATACAATAACTACAGAAGTTATTACATCCATCTTCTATCTTAATGAAGGCTCTATGATGAGTATAATATTTTTTTATTTCCATGTCTTCAAAATCTACATCATTCATGTCATAGAATTTTATTATTCTTTTATTGTTTTTAAAATAATCATCTAGATATTCTAATATTTTAGATTTATCATTATTACCTATTATTATATCAGCATCTATAAGGGACTCTATTTCATTACTTCTAAACTGAGTAAAACATCCCATGGCTACTACTGTAGCATTTGGATTATTTTTTTTAATATTATTTATTGTTTGTTTACTTTTATTATCAGCAGTATTAGTTACAGTACAAGTATTAATAATACATATATCTGCATTATCATTTACTTCTTTATAACCATTGTTTAAAAGCAAGTTTCTCACAAACTCGCTTTCATATGAACTAACTTTACAACCTAATGTTTTTATATAAAATGTTTTCATTCTAAATTAATCCTAAATTCTTTTAATATTTTTAAGAACTCTTCTTCAGCTAAATAGTTTTCTGGAGCACTTACTTCTTTTGCATGAACTTCTACCTTATTTACTCTAGGAGCATTATCTTCTGTTTTTTCTTCTTTATATGATAACGATATATTAGAAGCATTTCTTAGTAATTGTTCATAACTAATAATAGCTTTATTTTCTTGTTCTTCTTCATATTTATCTATAATTGCTTGATTAGATGTAGATCCAAGTTCATTTATTCTTTCTTGTGTTTTCTTTGATAATTCTTCTGCGGATATAATTGCACTTTCTTCTTCATTTTCTTCATATTCATTTATTTCAGAATTATAAGTTTTTATAGAAGATAAATCAATTTGTTTAATTAATGGAACATCTTCATCAATTGCTTCTTCTTTAGAAGTTGCCATTAAATCACTAAACATTTCTTTTTCATCTGATTCTTTATAATCTAAATCATTTTCTTTTTCTTTGTTATCTAGTAGTTCTACATATTCAGTTCTAGTTTTAATTAGTGCTACAACTAAAACAACTAGTATCATAAATAGGATAACTAGAAATACTAGGAAATAATCTCCATTAATAAATGTATCTAAAAATTCATCAAAATTACTCATATTAATCACTTTCTCTTAAATATTTTAGAATTGATGCTATCATCAAAGGAACTGTTTCAGTTCTAAGCACATCTTCTCCTAAAGATGTCTTTATAAATCCTTTTTCTGATAGCATTTTTTCTTCAGCCACAGATAACCCTCCTTCTGGGCCAAATACTAGACTAATTGTATCATTAGCATTATCTCTTGTTAATACTTGACATATTTTTTTGACATCATTTTTGTCAAGAGAACACAATATATTTACATTTCCTAGACCAACTATATCTTTTGGACTTATTATTGAATCTAGTTCTGGTTTCTCTATTCTATATGATTGTTCACTAGCTTCTTTTATTATTTTGTTCCATCTAGTTAATTTCTTTTCATAGTCTTTTTTAGGTAACTTATACTTACAATGATCATACTCTACTACTATGAATTTAGTTATACCTAGTTCAGTACCATGTTTAAATATATAACTTAATTTATCATCTTGTAATAAAGGAACATATACTATAAAATCATTTATCTTTTCATTACCTTTAAATACTTCTTTTATTTCACAAGATAATAAATCTTTATTTAATGAACAAATATAACTACTTTTATCATAAACACAAATTATTAAATCATCTTTTTTCATTCTCATGACATTTTTTATATGATTTAAATCTGAATCATTTAAATATAAAGTATTATCTTTTTTAGATTTAGCAAAGTATTGTTGCATAAGTCCTCCTATTTAAGATTTACTATTGTTTCCCCATCATTATAGTTATTTGTTTTAAAGCTTAACACTCTTTTATCTGTTTTTAAATAACTATGAACACTACTTTTTAAAACCCCACTACCCTTACCATGGACTATAACTATTCTTTTATTATCTATTCTCAAATTATCATCTATGAATATCTTTACCATTGCACTAGCACCAGTTCTATCATATCCATGTAGATCTAAATGAGGTAAATTATATAAAAATGGATCTATAAAATCTTTCATAATAACCCTTTCTTGTTGAATATTATATATAATTAAACTATAAAAAACAATAATAATAGTATTTCTTTATGTCAAATAAAAAAGCTATGTAAAATAGCTTTTAATTAGTTATATTATCCTTCAGGATCAACTTCAGGTTCATCATATGGATTTGTAATTTTCATTCTTTCAGTTTCTTCTATTTCTGCCGCTTCTACAACATCCTCTCTAGTAATCATAGCAACATCAGTTAAAGCATTTTCTTGTTCATTCTTTGGTACAAATTCATACTGAAATTCTACATTAGTAGCTTTAAATTCAGTAACTATTACTTCACCACCTGCAGATTTACCAAGTTTAATATAGAAGTCTGTTTTTGTAGAACCTGTTAATTCTAATGGTTCTTCTTCTTTTAGAGTAGCTTTTCCTTCATTATTTAATGCATATGTGAAAGATTCTTTATTAACTCTTAGATATACAATAGAATTTCTATCGCTATAATGATCTACTTGATATTGAGATACTGCTGTTTTATATATACTTTGTATATCTGTATAAAATGCTGATTTTTTAGAATTCTTATATGCATTTAAAGATGCAGGTAAAGCAAGTAAAATAAGCATTGATAAAATACCAACTACTGCTAATAACTCTATTAATGTCATACCTTTCTTATTCATATAAACACCTCTATATATAAAATATCATAAAGATTAACTATTTTTAATAAAAAAAATAATTATTTACAAAATAAAAGTAAAATAAAAAAGTGATTAAATCACTTTATTATTCAGCTGTTTCTTCTTTTTTAGCTCTAGTTCTTTTTGGTTTTTCTTCTACTACTTCTTCTTTAGCAGGTTTTTCTTCTTTAACAGCTTTTCCTTCTAAAGCATCTTTAGCAAGTTTAACTAATTTAGTAAATTCCTCTGGTGCAAAAATTGCAAGTTCACTAAGCATTTTTCTATTGATTTCTACATTAGCTTTCTTTAATCCTGCGATGAATTTTGAATAAACTATATCATTACTTCTACAAGCAGCATTAATTCTTGCTATCCATAATTTTCTAAAGTCATTAGCTCTTTTCTTTCTATCATTGAAGCTATATGCTCCACTATGAAATAATTGTTCTTGAGCTGTTTTATATAATCTATGTTTGCTTCCAAAATAACCTTTAGCTCTTTTTAGAACTTTTCTTCTTCTATTTTTAGAAACAACTCCACCTTTAACTCTTGTCATTTATTCTCGCACCCCCTATTTAACTAGTCCTCTATATCTTTTAGCATCTCCGCTACTTAATACAGAACCCTTTCTTGCTTTTCTATTGAAGTCTGTTGGCTTCTTTCCGCTATTATGATTAGCTCCTACATGTCCAATTTTAGTTGAACCAGAATTTCTTACTTTAATTTTTTTACTAATTCCACCATGTGATTTCATCTTTGGCATAATATCATCTTCCTTTCTATTTTTTTGGTGCTAGGAAAATTTGCATATTTCTACCTTCCATTTTAGGCATAGATTCTATTTCTGCAACTTCCTCTAGTTTTTCAGCAAAACGCATTAATACATCACTTCCAAGTTCTGGATGTGATAATTGTCTTCCTTTAAATCTAACAGTTCCTTTAATTTTATGACCTTTTTCAAGATAAGCTCTAGCATTTCTAACTTTAGTTTCAAAATCTCCTACATCAATAGTGACACTAAGTCTATACTCTTTAACTTCAAGATTTTGTTCCCTTTGTCTTTTCTTTGCTTCTTTAATTTGTTTTTGTTTTTCATAACGATACTTATTGTAATCAATAATCTTACAAACTGGATTCTTAGGATCATTATTTAACAAAACTAAATCTAAGTTAGCAAACTTAGCTAAAGTTTGAGCATCTTCAATTTTTTTGATACCCATCTTTTCTCCATTTGGCCCTATTACCATTACTTCAGGAATTGTTATTTGTTCATTAATAAGAACTTCATTATTTTGCTTTGCTATGTTTAACACCTCTTTCACATAATCAAAAAAGTGGACATGAGTCCACTTTAAAAAACATAACTAATTTATTATAAATAAACTATTTAAGCTTTTTACCAATGTATTATTACATCTGGTGAAGAGTGGAACTCTTTCTTTCTTTTTCAACGTACTTGATTATATATTATATTTTTAAATATGTCAAGCCTTTTATTAAATATTATGGTTCTTGTACTTCTTCTTCATCTGGTTTTTCTTCAGTTGAATCATATATGAATTCTTCATTGAATGTTTTACAATCATCAGATGAACCACAGTAATATGTGAATCTACCATTAGATACTTCTGCTTTCATAAGTATTCCTTCAGAATCTAATTTAAACATATATATTATAGATTCATCATTTATTGGTAATGTAAGAGCATCAGCACACTCTTCAGCATCATTATTTAAACAATAATAAGCATATCTATAGCCTTCTTCAATTTTATATTTTATTGTTCCTTTTCCTTTATCTAAATTAAATTGTGTTTTTGCTGTACTAGTTAAATTCTTAACTTCATTTGCAAAATTTTCTCTTCTAGCTTCATTTAAACTACTAAGTACATTTGGTATAGCTATTATTATGATTACAGCCATTATTGCTATTACTGCTAATAATTCTACTAATGTAAATCCTTTATTTTTCATTTTATCACCTATTATTATTCTATCACAAAATAAAAAGTACTTAAAGTACTTTTTAATATTGTATTCCCCAAACTACCTTGTGTTTTGCTTTTTTACCACAAGCAACACATTTTTCTTCTTCATAATCTTGGCTTTCTATAATACATCTTGATTTAGTTCCTTTGATTTCTTTAATCTTATTTTCACATTCTTCATTACCACACCAATATGCATTTACAAAGCCTGGTTTTTCATTCATAATCTTTTCTATTTCTTGTAAGCTTTTAGCTTCATAAGTTCTATCTTGTAGATTTTCAAGAGCTTTATTATATAAATTCTCTTGTATTTTATCTAATGCTTGAGTAGCAATATTTACTACATCATTTAATTTAATAACTTGCTTTTCTAATGTATCTCTTCTTACTACTGTTACTTCATTATTAGCTACATCTCTAAGACCTATTTCTATTCTAAGAGGTACTCCACTTACTTCTGCTTCTGCAAATTTAAATCCTGGGGACTTATCTGAATAATCTATATCTACACTAACTTCTTTTTCTTCAAGAGAAGTTTTAATATGTTCTGCTATACTATAGATTTTTTCTTCATCTTTAAGTGGAACTATTAGTACTTGTGTAGGAGCTATTTTAGGTGGTAAAACAAGTCCTCTATCATCAGAGTGTGTCATTATAACAGCACCAATCATTCTTGTTGTACTACCCCAAGATGTTTGATAACAATACTCATATTCATTATTTTTATTTATGAATTTAATATCATATGCTTTAGAAAACTTTTGTCCAAAATAATGACTAGTAGCAGATTGTAAACTAATACCATTTTGCATAAGAGCTTCTACTGTTAGTGTATACTCTGCTCCTGCAAATTTTTCTTTTTCTGTTTTTCTTCCTGTTATAACAGGTATAGCTAAATATTTCTCAAAGAATTCTTTATAAGTTTCTAACATCTTATTAGTTTCTCTTTCAGCTTCTTCTGAAGTAGCATGTACAGTATGTCCTTCTTGCCATAAGAATTCCCTACTTCTTAAGAATGGTCTTGTTTCTTTTTCCCATCTAACTACATTACACCATTGATTATATAGCATTGGTAAATCTCTATATGTTTGAACTTTCTTACTATAATAATCACTAAATAAAGTTTCACTTGTTGGTCTAAAAGCAAGTCTTTCTTCTAAATCATCTGATCCTCCTTTTGTAACCCAAGCAACTTCAGGAGCAAAACCATTTATTAGTTCTCCTTCTTTATTTAATAAGTTTTCTGGTATAAACACAGGTAAATAAACATTTTTATGGCCAAGTTTTTTAAACATTCCATCTAAAACACTTTGCATCTTTTCCCATATAGCATAACCCCTAGGTTCTAAAATAACACAACCTTTAACACTAGAATAATCTGCTAGATGAGCTGCTTTTACTACATCAGTATACCATTTAGCAAAATCTTCATCTCTTTTAGTTATTTTTTCATTCATAATTTCCTCCTATAAACAAAAAAGGATGGTATTAAAGGAGTCATAATGACGGTACCATCCTTATATTAACTTAATTATTATAACGGTATTACCCGAATAAGCTTTTAACTTATTAGCTCTTTGAAGATAGGAATTATTAAATATATTAATCTAGTTTCCACTATCCTAGACTCACTAATAACATTGATTTAATAATATTTCTTCGCTTTTAACAACTGAATTTTAACACATTATTATTATAGTGTCAATTAGTATGCATTGTAATATGTATTACCATATGAATCATAATAGCCACTGCTACCACTATTTTCTTTTGTTTCTCCTGTTTTATTTATTGTTACATGAACTACTCCATTTGATGATTTAACTGATAATAAATCTCCACTTTTAACAAATAATTCTCTATCATTATCAGATGTAGTTACTGTAGCAGTATATCCTTCTTTTAAATCAAAATATAATTCTAGTTTATCAGCATCATAAATATTATATGTAAATTTAATTTTCTTACTCTTAGAATAATAATCATATGGATCATCCATTTGAACATAATTTATAATACTATTTCTTACACTAATTTTTCCTTCAGTAAAATTATAATCTTTCTCTACTGTATGTGGTCCATAATAGAAACATCTACTAGTACCATATGAATAAGAATTATAAACATCATAATATTCATACTTCTTATAGTTATTTTTAAAACTATCTTTATCTAAATAACAAACATTATAATATTCTAAATAACCATCTTTATTTTTAGCTATTGGTTCTAAATCATAATGATATCCTTCTAGAATATATATATTATTATTTTTATGATCCACTTTTATACTATCATTGTTAAATCCAATTTTTTCATATTCTTTAGCATCTTTATAATCTATACATAAATCATTAATAAATGCCCCACACATTAGTGTTCCAACAAGTAGAAGTCCAGTTATCATATTCACAGTATCATTTATTTCTAATTTAATAATTTTTTCTTCTTTTTTCTTAACAGGTTTTTTATTTTTATCTTTATTTACTTCTTTATAAGTAACATATCCTATAATAGCAAGGCCACTTACAAGTAAATAAACTGGTAATGGTACATTAGACCAAAAATCTGATAATTGTACTATTATATTTAATATAGTCACTCCTATACCAACAATAAATAATGAATTAAACTTTTCAGATCTAAATCCTATATAAATCATTATAAGTGCTAATACAAATGTACCTAATCCTAAAGTTAAATCTACTTCAAATATATAACCCAAGAATATAATTATTAAAAATATTATTTCAAAAAGACTAGATGTACTCTTATTTAAATCTAATATTTTTCTAGTAATAATATATGTACATACTATTAAAGGTAATCTAATAATAATTTCTTGTAATGGAAATTCTATTTCATTTAATAAACATATATATGGTACACAACATAATACTATTACTAAATATGGTAATTTCTTATCATCTTTTATATAACTAGCAACTGCTAATAATCCAACTAATGTTATTAAACAAGTTATCATTATAGATACATAAGATAGTAATATATTAGTGACATTTATATATGTACATACAATTATTAAATAACTAAGTATATATTTCTTATCTTCTGTTACATTTGTAAATCTTCTATAACCAAACATTAAAGCTATCATTAAAGCATTATATACTATACTATGATCCCTTATAAATACTAAATTTAATACAAATAAACCAATTATTGTTACATAATATACTATTTTTTGAATATTAAATTCTTTATAAATATTCTTTTCAAAATAATTTAATATTATAGTAAATATTATAAATACAAACATAATAGTATTTAATACTAAATCAATACCATTATTTATATAGAATAATACTCCACTAATAGATAGTAATAATAAACTAATAAATTGCTCTATAAAACAAAATATTCTAATAGATTTCTTTTGAGCCATTTTTAATATTACTGTTACAAATGAGAATAATATAATTGAAGCTAAAACAGCTATCATACTATATTCTTCATTAAGCATTGTAAATATTAGTATAGTACTTAATATAGTAGAACTAAATAATCCAGAATAAACTGTTTCTTTATCTTTACCTCTTAAGAATAATACTCCGCTTACAAGTAAAGATACTATTGCAGTTAATCTATAATTAAATATTGTTGCTGTTACAAATAATTCACTATTTGATCCAACCATACAATCATAACTAGCAAGAACTATAGTAAATAATATAACTATATTAGTAATACAAGGCATTAAATATCTACATATACAAGCCCATCTATCATTAGTAACAACTCTTAATCTTAATAATAGTATTACAAATATACTAAGTACTAGTTTAAATATAACTAACTCTGAATCAAATATAAATGCTACTAATGAAAATAATCCAAACATAGCAAATACTACATCATTAACATTTTTAATGGCATTAACAAGATTATCTCTAAGTAAATATATTACTAATGATAATACTAAGAATATTCCATATATTTGAGTACTTTCAAATTCAAAATGTAATAATACAAATAAGAAAGCTATTAATCCTATAGCAAAACTTGCTTCTCCTAAAAACTTAGTTGGATATCTATAATTAATAGTTGCTATTGAAAAAGATAAACTTGTTGCTACAATAGCATACATTATTCTATAGTAATTACCAAAGAATGAAAAATAATCTCCTAACACTCCAAAATATCCAATAGATATAAATATTAGTACAAAGAATATATGTGATAAATAATAATATAATTTACTAGAACTTTTAATAATAATCTTAGTATCAAATACTTTATATAATAATCTAAATAATACAAATAATGTTGCCATTGTAATAGGTTTAGATATATCTGATGAAAAGATATTATTTTCACTTGTTGATAATATTATTCCTGATAATACAACTAACCCAGCCCCTAATTTAGCTAATGCATCTATCTTTTTAAGTTCTGGAGTCATTTTAACAGGTTTTTCTTCTTCTTTTTCTTCAATAACCTTAGTTATTTTTTTAACAGGTTTATTTCCATTTTTTCTTATATAATTACAAACATTATCATGAGTTATAAATAATAACACAGCGGCTATTAAATTAAATAATAAACATATAATAGCGAAAGCTAATATTAGTCCTTTCTTTCTAACAAAAACATCATCATCTTTAAATGTTGTATGTAACACTATTCCCATAACCAATTGAGGAATAGCTGGTATTAACATAATTATTAGTACTACTTCAAAATCACTAACATTATAAAATAATGATGTTAATAGTGCTAATAATCCAAAACCAACAAATAAGAATATAGATGCTACTTTAATTAACTTTCTTTCTTTATCCATATTATCACATCCCTATTATATATATTATTATATAATATTATGCCTTTTCTTTCAATAAAAACTACCCCAAGGGTAGTTTATAATCTAAATTATTTTTCTATTTTCTTTTCAGCATCTTTTAAGAATTTAACAGCTTGTTTTCTTACATTATCTGCTGCTTTTTCTACAACAGGTGTTCCTTTTTCAATAGCTAATCTATATAACTCTTCAGCTTTAACTTTAATATCTGAAGCCATTTCAAGAGCTTTTTCTTTAGCTGTTTCCTTATCTAAATTCTTTAATTCTGCTTGTAACATTTCTGCCTTATATAATAATTCATCTTTAACTTCATCAAGATCTACTTCTTTAATCTTTTTAGTTAATTCGTCAATCTTTTTAGCTAATAGTTTTCTATTATTTTCTCCTGTATCAGGACTAAATAATAATCCTAATCCTGCTCCTATAGCAAGACCTCCTAAAAATTTTCCAAATCCACCTTTTTTACTCATCTTCATCTACCTCCTTATTAGATTTTTTAGATTTCTTAGATGTACTAAATAATTTACCTAATCCAGTAGTAACAAATCCTAAAACAGCTTCTGTTACTATAGACATTCTATCTGTTGCAAAATTAACAACATCAAATAACTTATCTAATGAACTCAATTTATCAGTTGCATCATCAATTAAATCATTTACCTTATTTAATGTTATCAATAATTTAACCCCTATTATGATAGCTATTACCAAGAATACTGCTAATAAAGCATATATAATTATTAGTAAAGATTCAGTCATAATTATTCCTCCTTATCATCATACATTGAATCAATTAGATTAAACAAATCATGTTCTAAAGTACTATCAGTCATTGTCTTATCTTCTTCTAATGTCCCAACTGTTTTTTCTGTTTCAACTGGGCTTGTTTCAAAATTGTCTAACTCTGCTGTATCTTCTAATTCTCCAATACTCATTGTTCTATCTATTTCATCAGTAGCTTCTTCTATTTTATTAATCAAATTTTCTATCTTTTGAGTTTTTTCATTTAATTCTGCTAATGTTTTGCTAGCATCTTCAAAATCTTCAGTATCTGCTAGATTATCTTCTATTTTATTACTTATATCTTCAGTAGTAACTTTATTCATAGAATTTAATGTATCTTCAAGATCATCTTCTAATGTTCCGTAAGCTTTTCTTCTAACACTATCATATGTAGTTGTTGCACTTACAAGAGTTTTTTCATTAGATGTATTTTTTTCAACTATTTCTTCTTTCTTATAATCTTTGTCTAAAATACCATAGATAGGAGAAATAATAGGTGTTGGTTTAAATGTTCTTGGAGCTTCAGGTTTTCTTTCATAAACTCTTTCTTCAGCCACAGGAGCTACAGGTTTAACTTCTCTTCTATCTAAATCAATTACACTCTTTCTTGGAGGTAAATCCTCTTCTTCTTCTAATTCAGTGAAAGTAAATGGTTTTTCATTTCTAAATAATTCCCTTTCACTTAAAGTATCATCAATTTTAATAGTATCTTCGATAACCTTATCTTCAACCACTGGTTTAATTTCTTCTACTCTTGGAATTTCTTCCCTAACTTCTCTAGCAGTTCTAACAGGCTCATCGTTTTCTAGGCTTTCAATTGCTTCTTCTTCGTCAACTTCTACCTTATCATAAAATATATCTTTTAATTTAGATAAAAACGCCATGATTATAGCACCTCTTTCTCTTATTCTTCATCCTCTGATTCTTCTTCATCTTCATCAATATATTCAAGGATGTTTTTAGTAATTTTCTTTTCAGGCTCAGGTATTTTATATACTGTTTCCCTTATTTCGGATTCTCCATCATTTATAATTTTTTCTATTACTAAATCATTGTATTCAATTGATTTTAAAATATTCATTCCTCTTGAAACAGCATATCTTAAATCATTTTCTTCTACCTCTACCTCTATTATAGCATAATTATAACACAACTCAACAAAAAAATTGTTATTATTTTTAGTTATTCTAAGATATCCTTTTCTATCATCTTTATTAGAAAATTCATAATATTCATAATCATCTAATTCGTGTGTTGTAGTAATATCATTTTTATAAAAATAACTAATAATATCAACATTTAAATAATATACATTATTCTTAGAATGTAATTCATGAACATAACCATTTTCTTTAGCTAAATTAAATCCGTTAGGCAAATAATATTTAAACCCTCTAGAATTAGTATTAGTAGTTATCTTTTCAGTTCCTGTAATAGAATCATCTATTATTTCATTTAAAGATAATGTATTTATATTCTCATTAGTACATCCCACTAATAGAAGTAAACAAATTGTAATAAATAACTTCTTATACATAACTTCTCCTATTTTAAAATTATATCAAAATATTTACTTTTTAACAACATGAACATAATTAATATTCTTTCCTAATGCTATAAACTTATCTTCATATTCAGTAGTATATTTATCAAATATATTTCTATTAATATCTTTAATTTCATAATTATTTTCATCAAAAGATATAAGTGAATAATCAAATAGATTATCATTATCTGTTTTTAATTCAATATCTTCTTTATCTACAAATATTGTACTATATTTTTCTAAAAATATACCAGATGTTAATCTTCTTTTAGCATGTCTTTTCTTTGGCCAAGGATCACTAAAATTTAAATAAATCTTACTAATCTCATGATCAAATATATCACCAATACTAATTGCATCAAAACATATTAGTTTTAAATTAGGTATATCTAGTTCTTCTAGCTTTTTAACTGCTCCTACTAAAGGAGTATCATATTTTTCAATTCCTATATAATTTATATTTTTATTATCTAAAGCTTTACTAATAATAAATTTACCTTTGCCCGTTCCTATCTCTATTTCTATTGGATTATCATTACCAAATAATTCTTTCCAATGACCCTTATAATCCATAGGATTATCAACAGTATAACTAGAATTACTAACTATAACATCTGCATTTTTTATATGTTTAAGTCTCATAGTACAGCTCCTTCTTTAATATTATATAATAAAAAAAGTGTTTAAAAAACACTTATTTTTATATATTAGCAATTAAATTGTTTTAGTTCACGACTTCTTCCAGCTTTTCTAATTGCCTTATTTTCAATTTGTCTAACTCTTTCTCTTGTTAAACCAAGCTCTTGACCTAATTCTTCTAAAGTATATTGTCTTCCATTAAGAACTCCACATCTTTTCTTTAGAACATATTTTTCTCTTTCGGTAAGAGGAGATTTATTATCAAAAGCATCCATAAACTCTTTTAAATAGATTTTTTCTTCAGTTAAATCTCTACCTGTTGTTGGATCTGCTAAAAAATCTCCAATATATGAATCTTCATCACCATCATTTGTTTTAATTGGTGTATCTAATGAAACAGTATCATTTAAGTATTCACTATATTTTTCTATATCTTCTATAGGCATATCTAATATATCTGATAATTCCTCTGGAGTTGGTTCATATCCATATAATTTAACATATTCATTAACAACCCTTTTGATTTTCTTAACTGATTCCATTACATGAACAGGAATTCTAATATTTCTTGATTTATCAGCTAAAGCTCTTGTAATGGCTTGTCTAATCCACCACATAGCATATGTAGAAAATTTATAACCTTTAGTATAATCATATTTTTCTACTGCTTTAATTAAACCAATATTACCCTCTTGTACTAAATCACCAAAATCTAATCCTCTATTATTATAGAATCTAGCAACACTAACTACTAATTTTAAGTTTCTAGTTACCATTTCTTGAAAAGCTTCTTGATCTCCATTTTCTTTTCTTTTAGATAATTCTTGTTCTTCCTCAGCTGTTAATAATGGATAATTTATTTCATCTAAGTATAAAGCAGTCAAGTCCATATCTTGTTTATCTTTAAATCTTCTAGTATATACTTGTCTTGGTTTAGATTTAGGAATTTTCATAGATTCATTATTAGATTTAATACTTAATAATGATACTAAGTTTTCATCCATAACTAAGCTTTCAGAATTCATATTAGAAAGTACATCAGTCATAAAACTGATTTCTTGGCTTTTTCTTAATAATCTTTCAGCATCAAAAACATCAATAGTTACCCCTATACTATTAACAAAACCTAATAATTTCTTATAGTTCTTTAATTGTTTAGATGCTTGAATATTTTTATCGAATCCCTTTGCAAACTCAATAATTCTATTTAAATCCTCATTTTTCATTTTTAAAAACCCCCTTTTAAAAATCGAGTTAAATTATACCACAAATTGCTAAAAATGTCAAATAAAAAAGGTAAAACCTCATCGTTTTACCTTAATAAACAACTATTGTTAGATTCTTACTATAACCATTTATTAGTTTGAAATTCATTGTTGTATTACCTGCTGTATTGCATATTATATCAAGAGACATTTGATTATTTCCGCTAGGTTGTATTGTAGATTTAGTTACTGATGCTACTGCAGGACTCTCTATTTTATAAGAATCTACCATAGTAGGACTATAACTAACTATTACTGATTTAGTTTTACCTGCTTCACATGATATTGTAGTTGGTGAAAAACTAATAGAACTATCTGCTTTCTTAACTGTTATAGGAACTGAAGTTGTAGCCCCTAAAGAATTAGTTGCTGTTAAATTAGTATTTCCTGATTTCTTACAAGTTACCTTAACTGCAACACAATTAGGACATTTAGCCTCTTCAGAAGACTTTTCAATACTAACTAATTCACTATTAGAACTTGCATAATTAGAAACAGTTGGAATGCTACTAGAATTATCTATTTTAGGTTCTATAACTGTAGTAAATACTTCTCCTTCATTACAAGTATAATTAGATTGTTCATAACTAACTGATCCAACATTCTTAGTTACTTTAACTGTAGCAGAAGTAGTTGCTCCATTTACAGATGTTCCTGTTATTGTAGTATTTCCAACAGACTTACAAGTAAGTTCTAATCTTTCACAACCAGAACAATTATCATCCCCTTCAGCTTTAGTTAATGTAGCTATACTTGTATTAGAACTAGCATATGATTTAACAGCATCATAATATCCACCATTAATATTTATTAGTAAAGCTACTTTTTGTCCAACTTCACATTCATATTCAGTATTATTAAATGTTAATTTACCTGCAGGTTTTTTCTTAACAACTATTGTTGAAGTTGCTGTTGTACTATTTGATAAAGTTACTTTAAATGTAGCTTTACCTTCTTTTTTACACATTATTCTAGTCATAGTACATCCTGTACAAGTACCTTGTAATTCAGGATGTTTTTCAATAGTTGCTACTGTAGTACTAGAACTTGTTAAAGATTTAATAGTTGGTACTTCTTTACCATATATTAAATCTGTTTTAACTTCAGTTGAGAACATATCTCCTTCATAACAATTGAATTCTTTTTCTTCAAAATATGGTTTAACCTTAGCTTCAGTAGTTTCATTAACTACTTCAGTTTTCTCCTCTTTTTTAGGTTCAACTGTTTGATTCTTAGGTTCAATTATAATAGTTTCATTATTTTGAGAAGTAGTATTAGTTTCAATTGTTATATTTTCTTCAATAGTATCATTAGAAGGTACATCTATAATAATTGGTGTCTCATCTATTTGTGCTGGTGGAGTTGTATTTTCTTCTTCTTTAATACCAAGTATTTTTAAATCTACCAATAAATATATTATTAGTAATATAAATACTCCTGCTAATATACTAAAAAATATTTTATAATTTATATTTCTCATTATTCTTTTCTCCTTTTAATCATATTGAGTTAGATTATATTGTGATATCAATTGTTGTATTTTTGATCCATATGTTGATGATCCCCCAGCATAAGCTCCTAAATAAGTCGCTGCATGCATTGGATTTCTATTAGCACAATCTTGTAAGAAGTTTGTATAAGACTTTGGAAAACTTGGAAAATATGTAGCATGATAATATGTTGCTTCATAAAAATTTTCAAAGCCTCTTAAATATTGACCTTTAGAATTATATACTTTTGGTTTATTTCCTGGGTATCCTCTTAATCCATATACATTATGAGTAGATGGAATAAAACTCTTACCATAACCTGACTCTAATATTGCTTGAGCTATTGTAATACTTGGAAGAACACCACCAACTTCAGAATAAACTATTTGAGCAGCACTTCCAATAAATTCAATAAATTCTTGTTTAGACATAGCTTTAACTGTTTCTTCACTCATATCTATTATTTCAACTTTAGAGTATTTACCAGTTTTAGATATTCCTGTTCCTCCTCCACTAGCAGATTGTTTTTCTAAAGCTTCTTTTCTTTCTTTATTAGCTTTTATAACATCATTTTTAACTACAGCTAATTCTTGCTGTAAAGCAGTCTTATCAGGACCATCATCCATATTATCTACGATAGATTTAGCTGTATAATATGTTGATTCAACTAAAGTAGTTTTAGCATTTATAAGTGCATATTCAGCTTGTTCTTTATATGCAGCTTGAATATTTTCAGTAGTAGCTTTTTGTAAACAGCTTAAATATCCATTTTGAGGATTAGTTAATCTAATAAGTAATCCTACTATTGTAGGTACTAAGAATACTGCAAAAGCTGCTATTAGTTTTCTTATAAAACTTTGTAATGCTTTATTATTTTCCCCTGAAGAAACAGCCTTAGTAAATGTAATAGATGCACTAATTATTAGTATAATCGGAACAACTATTTTAATGAAATTAATAATTATTTTAATAATTCTTAATGTTTTTAAAACATTAGGTTCTGCACATACATCTAAAATCATTTCTACACCTCAATTTTATTATATCATAATATATTATTAAAAATATAAAATATAAAATAAATTAATGTAAATAAAAAAACATCTTATTTCTAAGATGTTAGTTTAATGTTAATGATTGATCTTTTATTACAGTTCCTGGCTCATTAAATAAATACATATTAGCTTTCTTATCAAATGTTCCAACTGCTTCAACTCTTTCAGTATTAATAAATAGAAAAACATTAACAGAATATGTGCTCATATCTTGAATTATTTCTTTATCCCAACTAAATAATTCATATCCTTCAGGTATTTCAATTGGAATATTTACATATTCACCATTATTTGTTTTAGGAGATTCATTACTCATATAAACATATTCAACTATATGAGTAAATGCCTCATATGTTTTAGTAATTGTATCTACTTCTTCATTATTTGTTTCTTCTATTGTAACTGGTTCTTCAGTTTTATCAACTGATGCAGTATTACTAGAGCATCCTGTTAATAAAGCTAATGATGCAGCAGCTGCTAATATTTGAGCTTTTACACTTTTCTTCATAATTTCCCCCTCAAAAAAAGTATACATATGATACTATAAATACATTTAAAAGTCAATTTATTATTTTATTAGTTTTCTCTCTAAGTTTCTTTTTAATGAACCAAATTCTTCTAAAGTTTCATCATAGTTTACTCTTACATTATTAATATTAACTGAAAATCTTTCATCATCTCTATTATCTTCTTCTAATGTTACAGAACCATTAGCATATTCCTTTGTTAATAATATATATATTATTTTTTTATTTGATGCTATTATTCTATCCAATGTTTTACGAGTTTTTCTATTATACTTATTTATTTCAAATCCTTTAATATCTTCATCTAAGTTTTCAGCTATAGTATTATATAGTGCAACTATATCTGTTGGATTTACTTGTTTAATAGATTCTTTTAGTTTAGAACTTACTAAATATGTAGAACCTTTTCTTTCATTGTATGAAACAGGTGGGTTTGGACAATAGAAATATATAGTTGTAACAATATCATCCTTTTCCATAAGAACTTCATCATATTCACCATTATAGTATTGAATAAATCCTGTTTCTGTATCTTTTTGTTGTGTTGTATCAAAATATAATAAATTGCTATTTCCAGATACAGGAACATAATCATATGACATTTCTGCTTTATCCTCTGTTACTTTTATTTGAGGACAATCATCTACACTACCAGGTTCAACTTGAACTTTTATAGTTTTACCATCCTTAGTCTTTAATTGAAAAGTATAATCATCTATTTCTTTTAAATAATATTTGTTAAAATCATAATTTCCAATTAAGTATAAAGCTAGTTCTAAAAAGTCTTGTCCACTTCTTCCTTTTTTATCTAACCATAGTTTTTCTACTATTTTATTAGAAACCTTAGGAAATTTAGATTTATTAAGACCAACTAAATTAATGTATTGATTACGATATATATTCATTTTCTTCACCTAGAAACTTATTATACTTATTTAACTCATATTGTCAAATAAAAATATTTTATAAAAAATAAAAAAGGCCTTCTATGAAGTGAACCCCAAATAGTTCACAACAATTAAAAGGTCTTTTTTATATTAAATAATATTTATTTTTCAACACATTTAATATCTTCTGGCCATTCGCCTTCATTCATATATTTCATGCTTTGAATATTTACAACCTTACTTGGATTATTATCTAAATCAATATAACTATAATTAAAATTAGTGTAATGTAAATAAGGCCAATTGCTTCCTGGATCATATCCAAAACAAGACTTACTAAGATTTATGAAATATAATTTACCTTCGGATATTGTTGGAGCTGTAACTAAACTTTTACCAAAACTATATTCATAATTTTCACAAATTCTACCAACAATAACTACTTTCATCATTTTAGTACTATAAATAGTTTTATTTGTTGAATCTTTTACTTCCAAAGTATTTAGACTTTCAGCATCCTCATCAGTTGTATAAGTTATAGTATAGTCTTTATACTTAAGAGTAACTGTTGATTGTGACATTTCATCCACATCATCAGTTTGTTTTTGCTCTTTTGTCATTGTTACTGATGAATCATTTTTAGTTGGATAATTCAATACTTCACCTTTTAAATCTTCTAATAAACAATTAAAATCTTTATCACTAGATATTTCTTTTTCAGTTAAATTAACCTCTTCAGTTTGTTCTATTTCATTTGATTCAACCTCTTCAGTTGATTTAATTTCTCCACTAGGTTTATCAGACTCACTTTGATTAGTTTCTACAGTTGTATTAAATGTTTTATCATAAACAAACCACCCTACTATTCCAAGTATAACTATTGCTAGCATAATGATGATAATCAAAGATTTATTTTTCTTTTCAGGTTCAATTATAGTTTCTTCATTTTCCATATAGGACCTCCTTATTATTTCATTACCTATTATATCATAAATAATAATTTGATAAAAATTAAAAATGTCTATTTCTAGACATTTTATTATCAAAGTGGTGTCCTCGGCACGATTCGAATGTGTGACCGATATCTTAGAAGTTACTGGATTATATTTCCTTTACTTTTTTGATTAAAATCATTCATTTCATTTATGATAAAATTCATATTATTAATTGTTTCTTCTCTATTTTTAAATAAACTTAAAAAATAATCTTTTCCTTTTTCTTCCAATATGTATTTAACAATCATATATTGATATTTATAATTGCTATTTATTTGACTTATAGGGACTATATCATGATATTCTTTTCCATCATATTGGCCACTTAAATAACAAGCAATGCCTTCATTAAGAGGATGATATAATGACTTATAATTATTTTTTGATGAATAAACATCTACTACAAAATGAATATATTCATGAAGTATAGTTTTTAAATACATTTCATATTCTTCATTATAATGAGTAGTATTAATATAATCATTATGAGATACATAATTGATTATACCATCTCCATAATTACCAACTCCCCATTTAGGAGGCTTTCCATTGAATATTTTATTAGCTATTTTTTCATCATACTCTTTTTTAGTTGAATAAATTCTTATTGTTATTTTAGAAATATTATCTATATTAAAAAAGTTAATTATCTTTTTAGCATTTAAGTCTATATAATCGCTTAAATCTTTAATTAAATTCTCGTCTACTTTTTCATATTTAAATATTGCATATTTAGATTCATAAGTTTGTAAATTATCCATAGCATCACCACACATATTATATCATAGCATTTTTCTTTTTAGAACCAAGTGAATGACTTAATAATTCTTCTTCAGTATTATTTACTTATAAATTATGTATAAAAAAATACCTATTTCTAGGCATTTTATTATTTAAGTGGTGTCCTCGGCACGATTCGAACGTGTGACCGACGGCTTAGAAGGCCGTTGCTCTATCCAGCTGAGCTACGAGGACAACTGAATTTCGAATAAAAGTATACAACAAAAAAACACTTTTTTCAAGTGTTTTCGGTAAATCTATTAAAAATATGTTGCTAAACATTTTTCAATAACTCTTTGTACATCTCTTTCATTGAATGGTTTAGATAGAATATCAACTATTGGATAAGCATTAACTCTATCAAGTGATGCCATATCTTCTACACCACTTTCTACAGCAACAGGCATTCTTACGAAATATCCATTTTGCTTACAATGTTCTAATACTTGATAACCATCTACATTTGGCATATTTAAATCTAATAAACATGCCTTTATATCTTTTCTAATATCTTCTTGATCTAATAATTCTATTGCCTTTGCTCCATCATTAGCAATAATAACATTATATCTAGCATCAAAAATCTTTTTAACAAAATTAACAACTAAACTTGAATCATCAACAATTAGTATAGTTCCTTCTTTTGGACCTCCAGCAGCTGGTTGTTGTGGTGCTGGTTGTTGTGGCATACCATATCCAGGTTGCATCATTGGTTGTCCCATTTGAGGCATAGCAGGATTTCCTGCTGGGAAGAATTGTACTTGTGATGAAGCGTTATCAGCTGGGAAGAATTGTACTTGTGGTTCTTGAGCTGGCATTGCCATTGGTTGCCCAGCACTCATTGGTTGATTCATCATAGGTTGTCCACCCATTGCTGGTTGTTGCATTACAACTTGTGGTTGAGCCATTGGTTGTGGTGATGCTTGTTGAGCAAGTGCTTGCTCCATTAAGTTTGCTCCAACTGGTGCTTGTGCAGCCATTTGAGGATCAGTTTGCATTTGTGGTTGTGGTTGTACTGGCGCTTGTGGCATAGGTTGAGCCATCATAGGTTGCCCAGCACTCATTGGTTGAGCTGGAATTTGAGGTTGTGGTTGTGCAGCTTGCATTTGTGGTTGTGGTTGTGCAGCTGGTGCTGCATTTCCTGGAGCTAATCCTAAATATTGCTTAGCAATATCAATTACTCTTCTTGCTTCAGCCATTATTTTAGGATGATTTTCTTGAACAAACATTATGTCTCCAGCCTTACTTTTTAATTCTGATTCATAAGACATATCTGCAAGTGTAGTAAATCCAAGATATCTAGCATCACTTTTTAAAGCATGAACTTCAATAGCATAATTAACCATATCACTCATTGATTTTTTAGTTTCGAGTGATTGAAGTTTTCCTTCAATCATATCTAAGAAATCTTTTAGTGTTTCATCATACATTTCCATGTCGCCAAATAGTTCTAAACTTTGTGCTACATTAACACCATTGCTAGTTAGAATATTAACATCTTTCATACTATCACTCCTATCAACCTACTCTAAGACTAATTATAGCATAATAAAAAAAACTAGTAAATTTTTATTGCAAATAAAGTATCATTTATGATACAATGATTGCATGAAGAACATGTATGACTATGTAAATTATATTAGTACTGATAAAACACCCGAAGAATTAGAAAGCGATTTCATCGAGGATTTTGTTATGTTTAGAAAAGAGAATAATTTAACACAAGAACTACTTGGATTATATTCAAATGTTAATAGAACTAAAATAGCTAGAATAGAATCTAAGATGCATTCACCTACTGTTAAAAATCTTATTCAAATATTAGGTCCTCTTGGATATACAATTAAAATTGAGAAAATTAAAAAATAAACCATTTGGTTTATTTTTTTTATAACATATTTATTCTTTTAATAATTCTTTCTTTTCCTAATAATTTCATTAGTTCATATAAGTCTGGTGTATTTGATTTAGATGTTATAGAAACTCTGATAACTGTACTTACATCCGCAACATTTCCTTTGAATTTACTTGGATCTTGTTTATATTCTTTAATATTAGATGCATAACCTAATTCATCACAAAGTTCTTTTACTTTATTAAACCATGTTTCTTTATCGTCTTTTTCATCATAATATTTATCAAAATATGTATTTAAGATATTTTTTATTTCTTCTTTATCTGTTATATTCTTCCATTCATATTCTTTTTCACGAGATTCAAATTTATCATCATACATATACCAAATTAAATCTTCAATCATACTATAATATACAATATCTTTTCTTGGTTTTTCTTGTTCTCTTTCAATATTAAGAATACTTGTATAATAATCTTTATCTCTATCAATCATTTCTTTTAATGAATCACTATGTTTTAAAGCCCAGGCATATGATTCTTCACATACTTCAGTTGCTTTTTTATGAGAAATAATATCTTTAGATAAACTATTTAATTTTTCTAAATCATAATATGCTCCTCCTGAAGACATTTTAGTTGGGTCATAAATAAATTCATCAAATTTCTTATCTGGATTTTGTGTATGCCATTCTTCATAGTTAGAATTAACTATAGTCATTAATGATTCAATAACTGCTTCTTTTGGATATCCTAAGTCACTATAATAACTCATAGTTGCTTCAGGATCTTTTCTTTTAGAAATCTTTCTAATACTATTTCCTTCTTTTTTAATAATTAATGGAGTATGAATATATTTAGGTAATTCAAATCCAAATGCATTAAATAATTCAACATGTTTAGGAGCACTACTTAACCATTCTTCTCCTCTTACTACATAAGTGACTCTCATTAAATGATCATCTACTAAATGAGCAAAATGATAAGTTGGTAATAAATCTCCACTCTTCATTATTACAAAATCTTCATCATTTTCTGATAATTCTAATTCACCTTTAACTTCATCATAAAATTTAAATTTATTTTCAAAATCACCATTTGATTTAAATCTTATAACATATGGTTTTCCTGCTTTGATATTTTCTATCATCTCTTCTACACTTAGATTTCTACATTTTGCATATTTTCCATAATAACCTGTTCTTTGTTTTTTATGTTCTTGCATCTCTCTAAGTTCATCTAAAGTTTCTTTAGTACAAAAGCATGGATATGCTCTTCCTATTTTAATAGCATGTTTAATAAATGCATGATATATTTCTTTTCTTTCACTTTGAACATAAGGGCCATAATTTCCAACACATTTACCTTCATATTCATATTCATCAGGTACAATTCCATAGGTATTTAATGCTTCATGTATTAATTCAACTGCTTCTTTAACTTCTCTTTTTTGATCAGTATCTTCTATTCTAAGCATAAATATACCATTATTATTTCTAGCTAATGTGTAATCAACTAATGATTGATATATTCCTCCAATATGCATATATCCTGTTGGACTAGGAGCTACTCTAGTAACTACTTTTCCATTTCTACTTGGATATATTTTTTCATAGTCTTCTATTGTTTTATCAATATCTGGAAAAATAATATTTGCTAAATCTTCATATGTCATATATTTCACCTCAATCGTATAGATTATATAATATTTTAATAATTAAAACAAGACTCTTTCGAGTCTTGAACTATGCTATTTTAGAAATATAAATGCTAGCACTCCTAACAAAACAACTATTAATAATATCAATAGTATATTTGTTATTTTTATTTTCTTCTTTTGTGTTGTTGCAGTTTCTTCTTCTTTTAATTCTGTTGTTTCTAGGATTGGTTCCATTTTTATAGTTTTAATTAGTTCTTCTTCTTTTTCTTCTTCTGTTAAAACCGCATTATTATCTATATTACTTTCCACAATGCACTTCCTTTATGATTTAGTAATTTAATCATATCAAAAAAGAACCAAAAATACAAGATTTTCTTGACTTATTTGGTGTTTTAATGTATTATTTTTATGAGGACTTTGGAGACATACTCAAGAGGCTGAAGAGGCGCCCCTGCTAAGGGTGTAGGTCGGGAAACTGGCGCGAGAGTTCAAATCTCTCTGTCTCCGCCATTAAAAAATAACTCAAGATTACTTGAGTTTTTTATTATAAAAAAGAGCAAATTATTCTTTGCTCTTTTTAAATAGATTCTTTTTAGGTATTTTAATTTTCTTAAGACTACTTACCATTGAGTCTTGAATCATATCACTCTTATTCTCTACTCCACCTTTTTTAATAGCAACATAAATTGCGAATCCTATTTCAACTAAAATTATTGCTAGTGAAGCTAAACCAACTATTAGTTGCCAAGTCCATTTGATTTCAAGTTTTTCTTTTTCTGTTGGTAAATCTATATCACCCATGTAATAATCAGCTACTTTTACATTGAATGTATACATTCTTGAATATCCTTCAGACGATTCAACATTTAAATATATTATTGAACCATCAATAACTGGTGAAATATCTATAGACTTTTCTGTTTTAGCTAGTTTAATTGGTCCTGTTGGGTCATCTTTTAATTCAATGGTACCATTTATTCCATCAAATAATTCATATTCAAAAGTAACAGTATTCTCTTTTGTAATTGGTATATCATAAGATGTAGTCTTTTGATTAAACTTAATATTCTTATTTAGTACAGATAAATGTTTTAAATATACTATGTTTTCTACTTCTTCAATAGTAGTGCCTTCTTTTAATCTATTAATAGTAATATTATATTCTCTTATTTTTTCATTTTCTGCTTTTACTTTAATAGTTACTTTATTACTACCAACTTTTAAATCAACATTACCAGGACATTTAACCTCAGCTTTTTCACTTTCTGCTTCGCAAGTAATATTAACTACCCCAACATTATTTTCTACATTGATAATATAATTACTTGTTTCTTTATTAAATTTATATTTACCACTACTAATATTTAAACTCTTTAAATAATTATTAGGATCTCTATCATCTATTCTTGTAATATTAATTACATATTTTTTTACTGATTCATTTTCTGCTTTTACTCTTATTTCATAAGCATGTTTACCATAATCAACTTTTACTTCCCTTGGACCATACTTATTAACAAATGTTGATTTAGGCTTATCAGAACCTTCAGCAGGAGTTCTTTCCGCCTCTATTTTAACTTTACTTATATCCGAAGGTATAGTCGCAGTATAAGAAGTTTTATTTGGATCAAATGCTTGATCTAAATCATATCCTACTAAAGCTAGATTATTAAGAGTATTAACTTTATCTCTTGAATCAAATCTATTTATAACAACTGTATATGTTCTAACAGCACCTGTTTCACTA